>Ga0256407_10005843_pt1 | contig 19389 bp, 7 predicted proteins | sample RumenRJG_04DNA_FD_193489 | JGI IMG/M metagenome (GOLD analysis project Ga0256407, IMG submission 193489) | Bovine rumen microbial communities from Lethbridge, Alberta, Canada - RJG_04 | ecosystem: Host-associated > Mammals > Digestive system > Stomach > Rumen | place: Canada: Alberta | collected... | reverse complement strand
ATTTAATATAATTAAAAAAAAAAAAAAAAAAAAAAAAAAGGGGGAAGAAAAAAAAAAAAAAAAAAAAAAAAAAAAAAAAAAAAAAAAAAAAAAAAAAAAAAAAAAAAAAAAAAGAAAGAAGAAGAAGAAAAAAAAAAACTTTCAAAAATTGATATGACAATTCTCCAATGTAAACAATGTCGTGATAATATGAATAAATATATAAAAAAAATGGAAAATGCTGCAGAAAAAAAAAAATTAAAAGCAAAAGAATTAGTAAAAAATAAACAAAACGAAAGAGCAAAAATTTATTTAAAACAATGTAAATTATATAAATTTGAAATTGAAAATGCAGAAAAACAAAAATCAATGGTAGAAGAACAAATAATGAAAATAGAATCAAATTCTACTTTACTTGAATGTCAAAATGTTCTTTCAAATGGAAATAAAATTTTAAAAGATTTACAAAATAAAAATAATATTGAAAAATGGGAAAAAATAAAAGATGATATGGATGATTTAAAAGCAGAACAAGATGAAATAAATGATTTTCTTAAAAGTAATAATATTAATGAAAATGAATATGATGAAGATATTGAAAAAGAAATGACTAATTTGGAAAAAGAATTTAATTTACCTTCTGCAAATGTTGGAAAAATTGTTATTGATGATAATAAAAAAAAAGAAGAAAAAAAAATTATTGAATCTTTATAAAATTTTTTTTTTAAAATAAATTATTTATTATAATATTATTTTTATTTTATCAAAAATAATATTTTAAGAAATTGATTGTTTAACTTCAATAAATAAAAAAAAAAAATAAATAATTTCACAATTTTTATAATTAAATGATTTGTTAATATTTACATTTCTTCAATGAATAAAAATAAGATTATTTTGAATGATTATCACTATTAAGAGTATTTTTTTTCATATCTAATAATATATCAATATTTGATATTGAAGACAAAACTTCAATTGGAATTATAGATAACATATTTTTAGTTCTATAAATATTTTTATTTAATGTGTTTACAAATGGAACCCATATTAAAAAGAAACTAATAGTAATAATACAAATATAAATAATAATAATAATAATATATTTTTGATACTCCTCATTTAAATATTTATTTAAAGAATTAATAGTGAGCCTCTTTAAATTATCTAAATAAGGGATTATTATATTAGACATCAATAAATTTAGGTTACTAAACATTTCTAAATTGAAAAATATTATAGGATCATTACTTATATAAGATTTTATCTCGTTTTCATCAAGTGGCCATTTTTCATTATTATCTTTTAATCCTGTTAAAGTTAAATTATTTATTGGTTTTGATACATCAATAAAATTTTCATACATATCTTTTAAAAATCTAATCTCTTCAATAAAATATGAATTCATAATTAAATAACCATGTAATGTTGCACCGTTCATAAATTCAAAACATTCATCATCATTTAAAAAATAATCATTTATTCTAAAAAAACAAGGTTGATGCTTGAAAATATCATTATATTTATCAATGAAATTATATGGAAGATATTTTCTATTATTATTCATATATACAAAACAAGTTTTTCTTATTTCATAAATTTCTATTAATAAAAAATTAAGTCTTGATAAAGAATTTTCAAAATTAACTATTGAATTAATATCAAATAAATACTCTCTAAATGAATTATAAAGGTCATAAAAACAAGTTTCAATTAAAATTTCATAATAGAAATATTTCGCATTTATTATCATTTGATTCAAAAATAAATAATATAAAAAAAATATTATAGTGAAAAAAACCATAATTAGAATTAAAAAAATACCAATACGGATTTGAAATAATCTTGATAATTTATTTTTTTTATGAGAATTTTCTTTTTTATTATTATTAGTATATTTATCTTGTTGTATTGCTAAACTATCTTTATTTTGTTCATCATAAAAAAAAAGAGATTCTTCATCATCATCATTATTTAATTTATAATTGAAATATTCACATTTTTCAAGAGAAGCTTTTACAATATTTGTATTAATTTTAAAAAAAACTTCAATATAACTTTCTTTTTTTTTTATTACTTCTGTATAAGTATGATTTATAAGAAAATAAATCAAAATAATTATTAAATAAAAACTAATATAACCAATTATTAATATTTTTTCTAATAGTTTTATTACTTTTTTTAATTCATCCATAACAATTTCATATAGTTTCTTATATAAAATTGCAATAATATTCAATGAATTTCTAATAAAAAAATATGTATCTTGTTCAGTAGGAATTATTTTTTTAATATCTTTTAAAAGAATATTATACATTGCTGTAGAAGTTTCAACTAAAGCACCATAGATTGTTGTATTTATATTTGTAATAGTTAAATCATTTTGTATATTATCAACTAATATAATATAATTAAATAATCTATCAAAATTTGATTTTGAAAATTTATAATTTGAAGTACATGTTAAAGCAATTAATTCATTAATTTCAATAAATAATTCTTTACTTCTACTATATATTAAATCAATATATTCTTCTCTTGTTTTTCTTGTAGGAATTGAAGTATAATTTTCATTATTTAATAATATTAATTCTTTAATTCGATATATTCCAATACTATTTAAAACATATAATCGAATTGTATATATTACTATATTACTTATTTTTTTTGATTGTCTTGAAGAATAAATAATATAATAATAAGAAATACAACCTATTCCTAATAATAATATAAAAATCAAAATTGAAATTTGTTTTAAAAGAACTATACTTTTTTGTGATTCTTTTTTTGTTAATTCTTTTTCTATTTCTTGTTTTAAATAATTTTCTGAATTATTTATATTATTATTATTAGTATTAGTTGATTTATTTATTTCTTGATTTTTATTTATGAAATCAGTTTTTTGTTTTTCTTTTTTATTAATCTCATTTTCACTTATATTTTGATTTAATTCTTTTATTACTTTTTCCACTTGAGAAATTTTATCCCAATCTTTAATTTCCAAAAAAAAATGTTTAGTAAAATCATATTTAGAAAATTTAATCTTAGAATAATTAACCTTATAATAATTATCATCTATTTTTATTTTAGTAAATCCCCTATTTAAAACTTTATTATTATTTTCAATATTAATATTATCATTTATTTCAGAAGAACTTTCATAATCATCATCTGAATTATCATCATTTTCTTCATTTTCATCATCTTCTTCATCTTCATTTTCTTCTTTTTCTTCATTTTCTTTTTTTGTCTTTTCTTTTTTTATTTTTTCTTCTTTTATTTGTTGTTCTTTAATTTCTTCTATAACTTTTTTTTTCATATAATGTCTTAATGAATCACTTCCTTCTTCCTCATCTCCTTTATATGTTAAATTATTAAAATTTAATTTAAAATTAAATGAAGATAAAGGAATGAAATTTGGTTCAATATTTAAATTTGGTTTTGATACATTATTTAAATTTGTTTTTGATATTGTTCTAATTTGACTTAATTTTTTACTATTTTTTCTTTCTGGAATTGAATAAATAAAAGATAACATTTTACTAGATCTAAAATTAGGAATATTTATTCGATCAAATTGAAAAATATATCCTTCTATTTTTTTATTTAAAATTACCTCATTTACAGATAAAGAAAATTTTTTATCACTAAATTCATTTGGATCAATATTTTTATTATTAGGATTAAGAGAAGTTTTAAAATCAAATATTCCAGAAGAAATTTTAGAATCTATAAAGTTAATTTTTCTCCAAATAATATTAGCAGATTTTTTATAATTTTTATTTAAAATTGATGTTTTTAAATTTAATTTTTCTTCAGATGATAATGTTTTTCCTTCAATTACTAAACTAAGAAAATCTTCATAAAATTGTTTAATAAAATATGTAATTTCTACATTATTATTAATTAAATCTGAAGTAATACCAAGAAATGAAATTGCATTAGCAGTAAAATTATTAATAAATAAATTTTTATTTGTTAATATATAACATGATGGTTCATCATTTGAAATATGAGCAGTATGAAAAAATGAAGAACTTTTTGAAAGTGAACTAATAAAATATAATTCATGATTTTCTGTTTGTAATAATGTAATTTTCATATGTACTTCTATTAAATATTTTGATTTATTCTTACCAAAAACCTTCATTTCTTTTGTAACTAATTTATTTATTATAGATTCTTCACATTGTCTTTTAAAATCATTTATTTTATTTTTTAAAACTTTTTTATGTCCTTTATGAAAAATTTCTGGAATAATTATATTTAAATCTTGATTTATTAATTCATCATATTCATAACCAAAAATTTCTGTTATACTTAAAGAAAAATTTGTAATAATTCCCATTGAATCATCATTAGCAGAAACAATAATATATTGATATTTATCATTTAAATTTAAAAGATTAATATTTAAATCTTCCAATTCTGATTGTTTTGGTAATTCAGTAAATTCATTCATTTCATTTAATATTTCTTTATATTTTAATCCTTTTTCTTTATTATTTAAAATATAATTTATAAAATCATAATAAATTTTTATTACATCATAATCATTAGTTTTATAATTTTGCATTTTTTCAAATATTTCATTTATTTCTTTTACAGTCTTATTTATTTTTCTACCACAAGAATTTAATTTAGATAAATTATCAGAACCTATTGAATGTGAAATTAATAATTGTGACCAAAAATCATTATATAAATTAGAAGCTTTTATAATTAAACTATTAAATTGATTCCTGAAATTTTTATATTCTAATTCTTTCATTGCATCAAAATTTGTTGAAAAATCACCATTTAATTTACTTAGATCTTCATTAATGTACCTTTTAGCTCTGTAAATAATAAATTTTTGTTCAAATGAAGTTGAACAATTATTAAGTAATTCTAATAATTTTTTTGCTTTTTTGGTTTTATTCATTTTCCTATATAAAAATAAAGCATATGTAAATTTAATTTCAATTGAATTTGGAAATCGGTTTAAACCATTTACAAATAATTCATCAATATGATGATATAAAAATATTGTTCCATTTATTCCTTTTTTAATTGAATTTAAATATTTTTTCAAAGCACATTTTTTATAAATACATCTTTCTTCATATAAACTAATATAACCTTTTAAAGTAATATGACTATTTCTATCATTATCTTTTTGTTTAATTAAATTCATTATCATTTTTATATTATTTAAAAAATGAAATTCAGAATTATTATTTTCTAATATATTTGAAATATTATTTACTGTTTTAACATTTTTTATGAAAAAAATAAAACAAAAAATAGGTTCTGTTATAAAAAAAATTCCTAAGCAACCATCAAAATGTATATTCATTGTAATTTTTCCAAATAATAAAATAAAAGAAGCCCACCATAAACTCAAAGACATAAATTGGTGCATAAATATTAATACAACATTATTATATCTTGGATATTTAAAATTTAAATACATTAAAATAAAAGTAAAAAAATTACATGCTAAAATAAGAAGAATATGTATGTTTTCGTTCCCATCAAAATATACAAAAATCATTGTTAGAAAAATTTTTGTGAAACAAAGAAAAACTTCTGGTTTAGAAGTTGATTTTGAACAAATATTGCTTGAACTTTCAAAATCATATTCATAAAAAATTGTTATAGATAAAAAATTAATAGGAACAAATAATATAATACTAATTATAGAGATAAAACAATTAATATAATAAATAGTATCTTTACATTCTAAATTATTTGAATAAAAACTTTTACCATCTTTTGTACAATCAAATGTTGATAAAAAAATAAAAAAAATTGGAAGTAAAAAAGTATTTGATGTTAATGGTATAATCATTTTTATTATTTTTATTGGCAACTCGATTTTAAAAAACCTTTTTCTTAAATATTGAATTATTAGATATAGATAAAATATGAAAATTAATAAATTAATAAATACACTAAAATAAAATAATGTTAAATACATAATTTTATTTCCTTTTGTTAAAGTGACTAATAAAGAATAACTTAATAAAGAACTTATTTCTCTATATGTTTTTTTCTTTTTCCATTCAATATCAAACTAAATCAGTTATATATATATTATTAATTTTTACATATGAATTAAAGGGAAAGTATAATAATTGAATATATTGAATTAATATATTTAAACATTCTAGTGTTAAATTTGGTTTCATATCTTTTAATAGATAAAAGAACATATTAAATAAAGCATTTGTAAATTTTTTTTTATATATAGAATATATATTTTCTGAATTTGATAATTCGAGCTTTAAAAGATTTTCTTTAGTTTCATGAAATGACATTCCAATATTTAATTTAATTTTTGTATATTTTTTATTTATATTTAAATGGAAGATTAATATTAAATTTATTCACATTTTATTTTATAATAATATGTAAATTTTATTTTTTATATATATAAATATTTAAATTTTAATTATCTTTTTTAAAATTATTATGTATAAAAAAAGGTTTTAAAAAATTTTTTTTATATTTTTTATTAAATTTTGTAATTATCATATATAAAAGTTTCTAAATAGATTTTATTATTTATATCAAAATAAAACATCTTTCAATTAATCTTTTTTTAATTTTTCATTTTCATTATAATCATTTGAATATTGTTTATTTTGTTCATCTTTATTCTTTTTTAATAGTAATGAGGCACCATATGGAATCCCTATTATAGGACAAGAAATTAAAATAGCTCCTAATGCCATATTTTTGGCAGAAAAATTATTTTTAAAAAAATTTGAAAATGAATATTCACTTGACATAATTCTTTTTTTATATTTTTAAAAAAGTTGGTTTTTTATATACAAATAATTATTTAGGATTATTATTCGTTTTTGAAAATTTATTGTATATTATTTAATTTATTTAATTAATATAAATAAATTATAAAATTTTAATAAATTATAATTTATGGAAAATAAACAAATACCAACAATAAATATTAATGTAAATTTTGAAAATAAAAATTATCAAATTTTAATAAATTATCTTATCACAGTTGGTCAATTAAAACAAACAATATTAAATTATTTTCAAATAAATACAATGAATTATAATTTATATTATCAAAATAGAAAAATTAATTTAAATGATAACAGACCAATTTCTTTATTTTTTTATAATGATAAGAAACCTCTTTTATTTCTTTTAGATAAAAAAACATTATTACCATTAAAAAAATTAACATCAAAAATTACTTTATTTACAAATTTAAAAGAGGATAAAGTACTTAAACAGTTAATTAATTTTTTCCATATAAAAAATATTCCATTTTATGCTAAAGTTGAAAATTCAATAAATGGAATTTATAATATTGAATTTAAAAATGAAAAAATAGCAGAAGAATTTAAAATATTTTTTGACAAAAACATAAAAAAAAATATAAATTACTTAAGAGAAAAAAAAATTAAAAAATCATTTTCAACTGATAGTGTAAATAAAAGGGCATATGTTAATAAAAATAATTATTACTTCCCTAAAATTAACATAAAGGAAAATTCATTAGAAAAAACAGAAAGAAAAATAAGGAAAAAAAATAAAGATAATTATCTAGGAATGTATTTATTTCCTTATATGTCAGCTGAAGAAAAATATTTAAAAGAAGCATATAATGATAAAGTCAATTGGATTTGTAAACAAAATTTTATTGTTAGTGTGGGTCATTATAAAATGAAAGATAATTTTATTAAAAATTATGTAAGTGCAACTCCATCTGAACCTCCTGTTTGTCATCAATTTAGAGAAGTAAATAAAAGTAAGTGGATTAATAAAAAAGGTTTTTTCCTTTAATTTTTATGAAAGGTATTATGTATATAATAAATAATTTGTATTATTTTTTATATGAAATGAATATTATGGATCTATTGATATATTATTTTTTCAATAAATAATAATAAAATTATTTCTTTTTTTATATTAAATCATAATATAATTTAATGTAATATCAAAAAATAAATAAAAATAAATAATAATATATTTTAAATAACCAAAAAAACAAAAAACAAAAAAAAAAGAATTAAAAAAAAATAAAAAATGAGTATAATAGAAGATGATTTAACAGATCCTTTAATTGATCAAAACATAGATACATTTCAATATCAAAATCTTCAATTAAAATTCAATGAAATATTCAATCCATCACTTTCCACAGCACAAAAATATCAAAAATTCAAAACTAATTTTCCCTCATTATCATATTTAGCAAATAACTTAAATGTTCATTTAAATTCAGGAATAGACACAGCAGATGCAGATGATATATTACTTAGAAAAAAATATTTTACAAAATATGAAGATACAATTAAACCACAAATTCAATCTCTTTTTTATTTTATTAAAATTGCTTTTACAGATGAAATTTTAGTAGATTTAATTAATGGTTCAATTGTTGGTGGAATAGTTGCAAGTTTTAAAGATGGAATTTTAAAAGGGTGGATTGATAGTATTATTATAATGATTTCTGTTTTAATTGTTGTATTAATTTCAGCTACATTTAATTATAGGAAACAAATAAAATTTATTTGGCTTGTTGAAAGATTAAATGAAAAGATAATTTTAGTACTTAGAAATAGACATTTAACAAGTATTAAAATATCAGAAATTTTAACTGGTGATATAATAAAAATTCAACAAGGAGATTCAATTAATTTAAGTGGAGTTTTAGTAAAAGGACATTTAATATGTAGAGATATATCAAATACTAATTTTAATAAAAATAATGATATTGATTTAGATTCAGAGGATGATAATAAAAATTTAATATTTGCAAATAATAATCATATTTTATCAGTTGTAGAAGGAGAAGGTGATATGTTAGTAATTTTACCAGATCAATCATTAATGTCAATTGATGAAGCAAATCAAGATAAAAATAGTATTTTATATCAATATATGAAATCAGAAGATGTATCAGCTGATGATTCAGAAACAAGTGAATTAAATTGGGAAATTCATTCAGTAGCTGAGCAAATAGGAAATATTGGTGTTATTATGGGAGCAATTTTAGCAATTACAATGTTATTAAAGACAATATATAATAATTATCTTTTGAAATTTTTTTCTCCTTTAGATTTCTTAATGGCTGTAATTGATGCATGGATTATGAATGAGACTTTAAAAGTTGTTGCTATTCCTGAAGGATTACCAATGTCTTCTTCTGTTTCACTTGCTTTTAGTATTGAAGGTATGATTAATGATAATATTTTACTTAATCATATTAATAAAATACCTTATGTTGCTAAAATGAATTATTTATTAATTAATAAATCTACTGTTACTAATGGTTTACCTCAAGTTAAAGAAGCTTGTATTAGTGGTCAAGTACTTACTGAAAGTAATAATTGTAAAGATGTTATTGAAGATGTTTTATATAATTCAAGTAGTAAAGTTGAAATTGAGAAAGGAGAAAAAATTTTATCAAAAAGTGGAAATAATTCACTTTTTGATAATGCTGTTTTTATGATGTTAATTGATAATTGTCCTAAAGAATTTAATGCTTGTTTAATGGATGAAACTGAATTTGATAGAGAAAGTTTAATTAAATTAAGAATTCCATTTAGTCATGAATATAATTATATTTTAAGTGTTGTTGAGAATAAAAATCATAATAAAAATACTCCTTATAAAGCTTTTATTAAAGGTTATACTGATAATGTTTTACAAATGTGTGATACTTATATTGATAAAAGTTCTGGTAAGGAAGAATTAAAAAAAATTGATGATAGAATTAAAAATATTATTAAAGATTATGATAATAAATCTTATTCTGTTTTAATATTAGCTGAAAAAAATGTTAATGATGTTGAATTGAAAGAAGATTTTTATAAAGAATTTACCATTAAAGCAATTTTAGGAATTGGAGAAAGTTTCCAAAGTAATATCAAAAATTCAATTAAAAAATGTGAAAATTGTGGAATTAAATTAAAAATGTTAACAAATGATAAAATATTAACATCATTAAAAGCATGTGAGAAAATAAACTTAATTGAAAAAAATGATGTTACAACAACATTAAAATCATTATCTTCAAATGAAAAAATAATAGGAGGAAAAATGGGTTTTATGGATATTGCAAAAGCAGCAAATACAATATTTAGAATAGGAATGTATGGAGATGATTTTTTAAATGCAATAGGAGGTTTTTCAAAAGTTCAATTAAAAGAAGAATCAAATATTTATAATACAAATAATGAAAATGATTCATATCATCAAATCCTTTCATCAACAATATCAGCACCAAATTACACAAATGAAAAATATGTAATAGTAAATGAAAAAAAATTTAGAGAACATTTAAAACATATAAAATTATTATCAAATTGTACAAATGAACAAAAACGAGTTTTTATAAGTGGAATAAAGCAATTAAATCCATTAAAAAACAGAGTAGGTTTCGTATACAATTCTCAATTAGATATCGATGATGATCAATGTTTATCAATAGCAGACATAACATTTAATTCAAATCCAAATTTATCAAATAATAAAGGAGATGTAATACTCTTATCAAATAATTTCACAACAATCATTTCAGCAATATGTCACGCAAGAAATATATATGATTCAATAAGAAAATTTATCCAATTCCAATTAACAGTTTGTGTAGTAACAGTAACATATTGTGTATTAGGTAATTTTTATTATGTAGACGCACCATTATCAACAGTTCAAATGTTATGGATAAATATAATAATGGATGCATTAGGAGCTTTTGCATTAGCGACTGATAAACCAGAAAATGAATATTTATTAAAATATCAACCTTATTCAGGAAAATTATTTAATCAAGTTACTTTTGTTAATATTACTACTCAGAGTATTTATCAATTAACTTTTTTATTAATTTTCCTTTTATATGGACATTATATTTTAGGTGTTCCTACAGATCGATATTTAAGACATCATCAATGGGATAATGTTAATGGTTATCAAATATCTTTTTCTTTTCATTTATTAATTAGTATGACTGTTGTTAATATGATTAATTGTAGGAAAGTACATGTTTCTGAAAAAAATGTTTTTAGAGGAATTTTTCAAAATAAATATTTTTTAAGTGTTATTTTTATTATTGTTTTAGTACAAGAATTACTTGTTATGTTTGGAGGAAGATTTGGAAGAATGCATCCTATGTCATTAAATGAAATTTGCTTATGTTGGGGAATTGCTTCATTAAGTTTAGTTATTTGTTTTTGTTCAAAATTGTTTTTGGATGATGATGAAATTTATGATAAGGAAATTGATCCTGATATTCCTCATAAGAAAAAAATTAAACTTATTCTTAAGAAAAGAGAAGGGAGAAATTTGTTTAAAAGTAGAATTAAAGTTGTTCATGAAAATGATGATGAAAAAAAATAAGTAATTTTCTTTTTAATTTTGTTCTAATGTATGGGATTTTTAAAGAATATTTAAATAAAATTAAATAATTTTTTTTATTTTTTTTAATATTTGTTTATTTGAAAAAATTTAATGAAATTATTTAAATTTTCAATTTTCTTTATATTAATATTCTTAATTATAACTGATGATGAATATATAAAAGGTCGAATCGAACCTTATGAACATATTAATCTCATTCCATCAAATAAAAAAAATATAATTGCATTAAGTTTAAAAAATTTTAAAAAAAATACTAATATTAATTTGTTATTAAGAACAAAATCAGAATTTGAAATTAATAACATAAAATACGGTTATTATGATATTAATTATGATGATATTGGAATTCCTAAAGAAACTTTTAATATAAATTTAAATTATAATTCAACTTTAAATGATAAAAAATATTATTATTTTAATATTAATGTAGGAGAACATAAACAAGTTAGTTTCTTAATAGATAATGTCCCAATAGAATCAATTTTTGCAAATACAAAATTTAATGAAGCTAATTTTAAAATTTATAATTATACTGATAATATTATAATTAATTTGAAAAAAGAACCAGTTTTATTTGCAGTTAAAACAACAGAATATAATAATTTTTATTCTTTAGATTTATCATCAAATGATCTTAAGTTAAAATATTCTGAAATACTTTATTATTCATCATTAAATGATTTATCAAATTTTATATCTTTTCCATCTTTAGAATCTTTGCTATTCAAAATGATTAATTTAAATGGGAAAAAGAATATTTATTCAAATATAGAACAAGAAGGAGTTAAAATAATTTATTTTGCAATTATTTCAAATTCTATAGATCAAATTACTATAAAAATCAACACAAAACCTTATTTAATATATGCAGTGCTTGATAATAAACTTGAATTAAATATTACATCAAATATAACTTTAATTAGTAATAAAATAGAAAAATCTGATAATCATTATTATTATTTTTTTAAACATCATAAAGGAATAAAAATTAATAAAATTTATTATTCTCTCTCAGAAAAAGAAAAAGAAAATTTAACTGAATTTAATATTACAGAATTAAATTGTAAAAATAAGGAAAATCAAAATAAAAATGAATATTATTATTATTGTAATATGAAAAAAAAAGAGAATATCAAAACATTTAATCTTATTTTATTTTCTGAAATTGAAAAAGAAACAACAAATATAACATTTAAAAAAAGAAATTATGATGAAAGTAAATATGATAATGCTACGATTTGTAAACCAATAAAAATATCTAATTTTGAGTCATATGAACCAAAATTAATTGCATTTGGTGATATAGAAAAAGAAAAAAGTTTATTTTTAAAGTTAACCCATAAATCAAATAAAATCGAACAACAATATTATCTTATTCATAATAATATTGATAATATTTTTGAAATTCCAGATGATAAAATTATTTTAAATGAACTTTTTAAATTAAAAATAGATGATAATGAAATATTATATTTTGATTATATTTTAAATAATATTAATAGTAATTTACTTTCTATAATATCAATTTTCAATTTTAATGGAACACTTGAAATTGAAAGAACAAAAAATAATGAATTTAATGCTACTAATAAAGGAAATATAAAAAAATATGATGCAGGAAAAGGAAAATTTGAAAAGAAAAATTTTTATCTTTTACTTAATATATCAGAATTTCATAATAAAGAAGAAATTTTTATGAAATTTAATATTAGTTCAAAATTAATAAATGATGATGTTTATTATTCAATAACTAATGAAACAAATGATAATTTTAATATAAGTTATAAAAATTCAAGTTGTAAAAATAAAATTGAGAATAATCATATTATTTATTATTGTAATTATATCAAATTAAATAATAATGATAAATCAATTAAATTTATTTTATTTGGTTATGAAAATGATATTATTTATTATAAAAATACAGAAATAAATGAATTTGAAACTAAAAATAATCAAAAATCATTTTTTTGGATTTATTTAATAATTATTTTGGTAATTATATTGATAATTATAATATTCTTTTTAATTAAAAAGAATAAAAAAGAAAAATCCTTTGATATTCAACCTTTCACTAAAATTTAATTTATATAAATTCAAATAAACCTTATATCTATTAAATTTATTAAATAATTTAAATAAAAAATTATCAAATAACCAATTCAAAAAGAGGATAAAATAATATTAAATGAAATTAAAAATAATTATTAATTTATTAAACCTTTTTTTGAATCAAAGTGTATATCTTCTAATAAAAAAACAAAAATATTTTAGAACCCGAAAAATCAAGATGATAATCAAAAAATAATTAAAATAATACTAAAAAATAAAATTGTAAAATAATATAAATAATTTTGAATATATAATAAAATTTTATCTTAAAATCAAATAATAATTAAAAAAAAACTTTATAAACTGAATATAAAAAATAAAAAAAAAGGCCCAATAAATAAATAAAAATTTAAAATAAATTTCAATATTAATTTAAAAAATTAATTTCTGTAAATAAAAATATAATGGATTCAATAAGAAAAAGTATAAAAATAAATAAAAAGATAATGTATCTTTTCCATTATACTATTTTTTACAAAAATAAGTTTAATTCAAACTCAATATTCCTAAGCAATTTTCAAAAAAAAATAGTAAATTAAACAAATTTTGTTAATATTCATAATTTTTAATTGAATACTATTTATTAAATTAAATTAATTTAATTTATAAAAAGGCACTATTTTTAACTTCAAAAAAAGGTTGAAAATTTTTATAGTATATATAAAAAAATCCCAAAAGTATAAATAAAAAAATGCAAACATTAGAACAAAATGATATTCAAATTGAAGAAATTAATAATAATTCAACTCCCAATAGAATTAATAATACACCCACATTTGATGAATATGATCAACCACCTGAATATACAACTCCTTGGTATAAAAACAAAAGAAATTTAATAATAATAGGTGTTAGTACACTTCTTTTAATTGTTATAATTGCAGTCGCTGTTGCATGTTCGGGGAAGGAAAAAAAAACCACAACCATAGAAAAGCCTTTAATAGACACTTCAAGACTTGATATTTCATATAAAGTAAATGAAGTACTTAAATATTCAGATGAGACAACTCAAACAACAACAGTAACATTCAGTGGTGTAGGTTCACAAAGTCAAAATACAATAATTAAAGGTGATTATTTATTTAATGTATATGAAGTTAATGAATCAACTACACCAAAAGAATACAAAGCAATTGCAGTTTTACTTAATTTGAAGAAAATAAGAGGAGGTAAAGAAAATGATATTGGTGGAGAAGATATTACAAAATTAACATCTGCAAATAATAAATTACCATTAATTAAATTTACTTTCAATGCTGATGGAATAGTTAAAGAAACATCTATCCCAAATGAACTTTCTAAAACAATTGCTGCTTATGTTTATGAATTTATTGAAAAAATTGTTTTTGAAGTTACTTCCAAAACAAGAAGACTTGATGATGCTAAAAGAGAAATTCAAATTGAAGGTGAGTCTGTTTCTATGACCATCACTTCTCAAGAAGGAAAATTTGGAGAAAATGAAGATTCTAAAGAAAATAAAAAAACTAAGGTTAATGTTAAAGATGGTAAAATTCAAAAAGTAGATTCAACTAAAAATGCTGTTATTAATGCTAATAATCTTCAACAAATTGATTTTGTTCTTAATTCAAATTTCTCTGATGAAACTGAAGCTGAGGTTTTATCAAATAAAAAGAATTTAATTGAAAATATTAATCAAAAATTCGAATCAAAAATGACATTAAATTCAGAAAATGAAAATGAAGAATTAACAAATAAAATTCAAAATCTTTTATCAAAAGTTAATTTTGTTAAATATAATCCATTAACTTCAGCAGATAAAAGAATATTAGGTGCTTTTTCAATTAAACAATTTAATGAACTTTCAAATGAAGAACAAACAAGACAATTACAAACAACTATCAATGATTTTTATTATCAACCACTTTTCTTTGATTATCCACTTTTTAGAACTAATTTATTTGGTGCTAAAATTGGTATTATTGCAAGAATTTCTTTTTCACCTCAAAATGGATTATTCACTTCTAAAGTATTTTTACATCTAGAAAATAATCAAATTTTACTTTTTGAAAAGGAGACTTATACAAACTTTGGTGAAATTATAGATAAAATTGATGAAATTCTTCAAAGAGCAGCTTTTTATATTACTGAAGATGTTGAAAAAAAAATTCAAGTTGAATATGATTCAATTAAAGATAGAATTAATGATGAATTAAATAATTTACATGCTGTCATGGAGCGTTTCCCTGGTTTTATTAATATATTCCATGAACCTTTAGAACAATTACTTAATGATATTTATGAGGCTTCTGCAAATTGTTATAATGCAGTTTATTTAAGATCTGAAAAAACTGTGACTAAATATAATGAACTTTATGATGATATCAAAAATAATAATGAAAATTCTTATCTTCAATATATTTTGGGCGAATCTGAAACAACTATAAATGATTTTATACAAGATATTATTGATCAATTAAACAAAATTTATACTGCTTCTCAGAATTTCTTCCCGTCGATTAAAAGTGATGTTCAATATCAATTAGATTTAATTAAAGATAGGATTGATACTAACTTTACTCAATTTGATATTTGTACTTATTATGATATTGAAGATAAATTGAATGAAATTAAAAATATATTTAATAATTTTGAATCAGGGGTTAAAAATGCAACAATAATGGAAAATGCATTTTTCAATAGTTCTATTATGTCAAGCTTTGAAAGCATGGTTGATCCATATATTAAACATATTGAATATTATTCTGAAAAAATGAAAAATAATATTTCAGTAATTGAAGGAATGAGACGTTATTATGGACAAGAAGTTGGGGATTCTAGAAGAGAATCAACTATAAATTGGATAGATGGAATGAGAAGAAAAATTTATAATATGATGGATGAAATCCTTGGAAAAGTTAATAAATTTTATGAAAAAAAAATTTTATCATTAAATAATGATTTTCAAGGTGTAATTGATACATTTAAAAATCAGATTCAAGAAATTAGTAAAAATGGAACAGAATTAATAGAATATTTAAAAGAAAATAAATTAGTCAACTATGCTCAAAATTTCTCAATATATGTTGAAGATATTAAATCAATTTCAACAATTTACATTTCTACTCTCCAAGTAAGACAAAAAGCATTTAAAACTTATATTATTGATGCATTAACAAAAGTAGATGATGATTATATTACTCCTCGTATTGAATTATTTAAAAAAGATTTAGAAATATCTTTTTATAAAATTATTGATGAAACAAAATTAAAACATTATTCAACAGCCATTGAATTATGTGAAAATTTATTAGCAAATGTACCTCAATTAGTTAAAAGATATTTAAATCTTGATTTAGCTTCAAAAATTAAGGAAAAATATGTAAATGATGATTTATTTAACAAAATGGTAAATGATTATTATGGTGAAGTACTCCCTGCATTTATGGAATTTAATAATACATTCTTTGAAAAAACATTTAAATCACATATGAGTGATTATATTTCAAGACCAACTGAAGTTGAAACAAAATTAAGAAAAATTCAAAATAATGAAGAATTAATATTAAATGAAACTATTGAAACAATAACTACAATTATTATTACTTATATTAATGATGAAATTAAAGATGCATATTTAAGAGCATCAAATTCATTTGCAAATTATATAGATATATTTCATATTCAAGCACCAAAAGGAACTTATGGAAATAGTGGAAATTATAGAAAATTATATGAAGATATTGAAGAATATTTAAATAAAATTCAGTCACAATTAGATGAATCGATTAAATCTATCCCAATATTATATATGAGGAAAAAAAAAGATGAATTTAGTATAACTAAATACTTTAAACCAAAAGAATTTGAAATTACAAACAATATTTTAGGGAAACTCATAGATGAAATATATATATACTTTGATGAATATATTTGTATTACCAATGAAGTGATTTGTGAAGATGGTAAAATTAAAGACATTATGTCTGCAATAGAACACTTCCAATTCCAACTCGCAAAACTTAGATCAGCAGTTAGTTATTTAACAACATTAATTCCATATGCAAAAGATATTATTAATTCAGATCTTTTAGCTGAATTAGATCCTTTGGAATTCTTAAACTTATATATAAACAATTTCAATTACAATGAAAATAGTTTAATTAATCAAATATTAGAATTACTTGATTATATTAACACAGAAACTAAAACATTTATAAGTAATTATGCATCTGGAATTAAAGATAAAATAAAAGAAATATTCTATAATGCAATCAATAAAGATGGTCTTGCTGCAGAAGTTACTAAAATTGCAGAATCAATTTTCATTGATCCTTTAGAATATCAAGAGAGACTTAAAAGTTTTGTTGAAGGACCATGTGGACCAATTGCAAGAATTATGGTTCTTTTCAATGAAGAGATTATTTATAATGATGAAAAATCAATTATGAAATTTAGTTTTGATAGAGCTGCATATGAGAAAGATTTCCAAAATGTTCGTGATGAATTAAGACAGTATTATCATGATGAAAGAGAAAAGTTTTTAGACGAACTTTATGTTCCTGCAGATCTTGAACAAAAATTATATGATCATATTGATAAGTTGATTGACGATATATATGATGAGATTAATGAACAATTAAATCTTATTTGTAATAATACTGAATTGATTTTTTTAAATTCAACATTTACTTTATTGGATATTATTAAAGGTTCATTAGAGGATATTAGTAAAAAAATTAAAGATGAAATAAAAGAAGAAATTGAAAATATATATAATGAATATTTAGATAAATTAATTGAAATAGTGAAAACTAATTTAGATAGAAGATATGATGTTATTTTGGAACATCTTAATTCACAATATGATTCTACATATAATGTATATAGTAATAAATCTCAAGCAAGTAGTTATGTTATTAATGCATTAGATAGAGAAAGTCTTGTTCCTGGATTGAAACTTAATTTTGAAAACTTTATAAATAAAGCAAAAGAAATTTATAACCAAATAACTATAGAAACTAGTTTAAATGAATTACAAGATGTTGAATTAGAAAATTTCATTATGTTGACTGGAGAAGTTGGAGTGATAGGTGATATTAAAGATACATTTTCAGATTTCATTAAGAAAGCTGAATTACGTTTCACTCAAGAAGTATTAACATTTAAAGCTAATATTGAAGTTTATTTTGTTAAAGGATTTAATCAAACAATTAATAATTTCCTAAAAAATGCTGGAAAAGATTATTTAGATGCTATTATTCAATCTGATTATATGACAAATGTTGTATCTAAATTTACAAATATGATGATTTATGTTAATGATACTTATGAATATATGAATGCATTGTTAGATGATGTATATCTTAAACAAATAAGTAAATTAATATCTAAAAGAGTTGAAGAAATATATGGATTTGTTAGAGATGAAATTAAAGAAGTAATTGAAAATCAAATTGAAACAATAATTAGTAATAAATTTGAAAACTTTAAAAATGCAGTATTAGGTTTAATTCCAAATTATTTCTTAACAAGATTAAAAGAAATAATTGAATCAGAATACTTCAAAAATACATTATACAATGAAAAAGTTTATAATTTAATCCCTAAAGAATTTACTGATGGTTTCCGTGCAAACTTAACTCAATATTTACATGAATCATTAACAACAGAAAAACTTAAAAATGAATATAAAAAAACTGTTAATGATCATTTTGAAAAGGTTATTAATATTCTTACTGATTATCATAAAAAAATAGGTAAAAGAGTAAGTGAGGCATCCCATACATATTCAAATGCTGCAATGAATTCAATGATTCAAAGATATATAGAATGGAGTAAAGATGTTAATGATTTTGATGTACTTTATTCATTAGAAGTTTCAGAAAGTAAAAAAGACAAAGTTAAAGAATTATATGAAAATGAAATTATTCCAAGTCTTATTAGCATTAT
>Ga0256407_10005839_pt1 | contig 19395 bp, 15 predicted proteins | sample RumenRJG_04DNA_FD_193489 | JGI IMG/M metagenome (GOLD analysis project Ga0256407, IMG submission 193489) | Bovine rumen microbial communities from Lethbridge, Alberta, Canada - RJG_04 | ecosystem: Host-associated > Mammals > Digestive system > Stomach > Rumen | place: Canada: Alberta... | reverse complement strand
AGCCCGTAAGGTGAGCCGCACATTTGGACATACATGTCAACCTCTTTCTTGAAAAAGTTGGAGGAATTTTATAAAAGTGGAATCTCAACCTGTTGCATTGAAAGGGTTACAGATTCCGAGAGGCTATCTACTCTGATTGGAGGATTTTATATTTATGGCTATTTTCTATAACGTGATAGCATTTCTCGGCGGGCTTGCAATGTTCCTGTACGGCATGCGCGTCATGGGAGACGGGCTCAAGAGCTCGTCCGGAACCGCAATGCGTGACGCCCTGGCCAAAGTTACCAACAGGCCCGTCATGGGCTTCATTCTCGGCATGCTTGTTGCATGTATCATACAGAGTTCAACAGCCACTATTGTCATAACAGTCGGTCTCGTAGGTGCAGGATTCCTTACATTTCACCAGTCAATAGGAATAGTCCTCGGTGCCAATGTAGGTACAGCAATCACCGCTCAGATCATCAGGCTTATGGACGTAAGTTCCGGGATGGAAAGCCCTCTCTATTTCTTTAAGGCTGACAATCTCGCACCGCTTGCTCTGATCATAGGCATAGTCCTCATAATGTTCGTCGGTACCACCAAATCGAGAAACGCAGGATCTATCGCATGTGGATTCGGAATTCTCTTCATGGGGCTTATCTACATGAGCAATGTAGTATCACAGTTCGGAGAATCACTCAGCGGCCTTCTTACAGCATTTGCCAATAATTACCCGCTTGGTTTCCTCGCAGGTGTTCTTGTTACATGTGTAGTCCAGAGTTCATCTGCTGTAATCGGTATCATACAGTCGATAGCAAGTTCCATAGGTGTTACTTTCAATTCAGTATTTGCTGTTATCATCGGTGTAAACATTGGTGACTGTCTCACCACATATCTCGTAAGCCGTATCGGCGCAAAACCTAATCAGAGACGAACAGCGATGGTGCATGTGATCTACAACATTTTTGCTGCTGTTCTGGTAATACTTCTCGTATTTATCGGAAGAACTTCAGGACTTATAAGCGACAGCATATGGACAATGCCGCTCAACTCCGGCGGAGTCGCCAATATACACGGTTTGTTCAGACTGATTCCGGCGATTGTGCTTCTTCCGCTTACCAGAGTGTTCGAAAACATTGCACTGACAATAATAAAGGATGAGCCAGTTGAAGCCGAAGACAGGAGTGCGATCGCAGCACTGGATGCTCTTGATGAGCGTCTTGTCGCCTCACCTGCTATCGCTCTTGCCCAGGTCGAAAGAGTCGTTCTTGAGATGAGCGAGATCGCTGCACACAACTTTGATGCATGTGTGCATCAGATCTACGACTTTGACCCTAAGAGAGACCAGAGGATACAGGAGAGAGAGCGTCTGCTCGACAGCATGACGGACGCTGCAAACAAATACATCGTATCCATATCGCCACATGTCAGCAACGACAGAGACACCCGTCAGCAGAATGCACTTCTCAAGGCTCTGATATGCTATGAAAGAATCGGGGATCTGGCAGTCAACATTACTGAAGAAGCAGCCGCAATGCGCGACACAGGCAAACAGTTCTCAGCCAATGCCATGGCAGAGCTCAGGATAGCTTTCGATGCGATCTATGAAATACTGAATATGACCACCACAGCATACCGCACAAAGAATTATCAGCTTGCAGCTCAGGTGGAGCCTCTTGAAGAGGTCATCGACGATCTCATTGAGGACATGAATGCAAGACATGTTTACAGGATGGTCAACCAGCTGTGCGATGCTGTCAACGGCATCTACTATCAGGCAATTCTTACCAATATCGAGCATATCTCAGATAAGTGCAGCGATATCGCAGTATACATCCTTGAAGGGTCCAATAAGGATATCTTCGGTAATGAACACTCATACGTTCATGATCTGCACCACTCCAATGATGCAGATTATATGGCCAGTTATCAGAGAAATTATGACAAGTACTTCAACGCGCTCGGAAAGGTTTCAATAACAGATGCTATCGAACCGCCGGATGCGGCAAGCCCAGAAGAAAAACATGCTGATGCTTCTGATGAAAAGGCAGATAAGAAGGACCGATCATTCAGAAAGAAGACCCTCAGATAGGCATCATCACGACAGGAATCAACACAAAAATGCGGCATTGACACTGCCGCATTTTGTTTTGCCTGTATTGATCTCCTGGCCCCTGATCTCTCAGGTCTGAGGAGTCCTTTCTATTCCGTAAAACGCTTCTGGAAGTTTCCGTATATCTTGGTCCCCTCGTTGGACATCACAAATGCGTTCGGATCTACGCTTCTGACTATCTCAATGAGTCTCGGGAGCTCATACTTTGTCACCATTGTCGTCAGTACATAGGTGTCTTCATCGGTGTAGCCGCCGTTGCCGCGCCAGTACGTAAGGCCTCTTCTGAGCTCATGGATGACCTTGTCGGTGATTCCCTCCTTCTTGGTGAATATCATGACCTGAACGTTGATATTCTGCGTATGCTGGTAATCCAGCGCAAGAGCGTTAACTACAGCGTATATCATCGAATATATGACTGTCTGGATATCGAACAGCAGGAAGCATATACCGTATATGACGGCATTTATCGCGATAGATATCTTACCCACACTGAAGTTCGGATGCGTTTTGGACAGTGCCACTCCGATGATATCCTGTCCTCCTCCGGAAGTGCCGCCTTTGAGCACGATGCCGGCACCGGTGCCGGACACGATTCCGCCTACAAGACAAGCAGTAAGATAGTCATCAAATAAGGGCTCTTTTGCCACAGGCACAAGTGCCATCGCCAGAGCAGCTATGCCGATCGAGATCATCGATGTAATGCAGAACTCCCTGCCAAGGACCTTATACGCAAGGATAAAGAGCGGGATATTGATAATAAAATATATGATTCCGAGGTAATCCACGCCCGGGATCTGCGGAAAATGCAGGAATTTTAAAACAAAGAGCCTCAGGAGCATGGATATGCCTGTAAAGCCGCTGCTGTACAGGTTCATCGGAGAAATGATCCTGTTGACGCCAACAGCAAACAGGAAATTTCCGCCTATGACAAGCGCGATCCTGTACAGAAGGTGCTTTCTTTTTTCCGGTGTATCAAATCTTTTACCCAGTTTCATTTACCTTTTCCCCGTTTTTGAGTGCCGGACCGGATCAGTCTGCCTTGACCTGCTTCCAGTATTTACTGTAGAGGTCCGTAACATCCTGGTCGAGCATTCTCAGTGACTCGCACTTCGAGATAGTTTCTTCAGTCGGGAATATCGCTTCATTTGCGAGTGCTTCCTCATCTTCGATCACATCCAGAGCTGCCTCGTTAGGTGTCGTGTAGTAGAGATAATCAAAATTCTTGGCCGCAACTTCGGCTTTGCACAGATAATTGATCCATGCCTCGGCATTTTCCCTGTTGACAGCTTTTTTCGGGATCACCCATGAATCGATGAAGAACTCTGTTCCTTCCTTAGGGACGACAAATTCTACATCTTCGTTCAGATCCTTGGTGTACTGATATTCTCCGTTCCAGACGACTCCTACGGCCGCTGAGCCGTTGGCAAGCAGGTCTCTGGCGGAGTCATTGGCATACTTATATACAAGAGGCTTCTGAGCCTTAAGAGCGTCTGCAGCAGCCTTGATCTCGTTTTCATCAGTACTGTTAAGTGAATGTCCGTCTTTCTTCAGAGCGATCATGAATGCATCCCTGACGCTGTCAGGCATTACCATCTGATCAGCAAACTTCTCGTCCCACAGGTCATTCCATGAATCGATCTCAGTATCTCCGACCATCTTGGTATTATAAAGTATTCCGGCAATACCGGCCTGATAAGGCACTGAATGTGAATGGCCCGGATCGAACACGTCGGTTTTATCGAGATATACCTGGCCGATATTCTTAGTCTCCGGCATGGTGCTGTAATCGAGTTCAGCCACCATATCATTCTGTATCATCTTTTCGATCATATAGTCTGATGTACAGATGCAGTCGTATGTGGTCGCATTATTCTCAAGGACCGTGTACATCTCCTCGGCTGTATCATATGTGTCCATGATGACACGTATACCGGTTTCAGCCTCAAAATCCTCGGCAACCATAGGGTCAAAATAGTCCCCGTAGCTGTAGACATAGACCTCGCCGTTTACGCCGCTCCTGCAGCCTGTAAACAGCGTGAGAGGCATCATACCGAGAACCAGTATGAGCAGTTTAGCCAGAGTTGTTCTTTTCATCGTCCGTTTCCCTCCACCGGTATAATCCAATGTGATTTCTTCTGAAATTCAGTGATACAGATTATAGCATATACTTTTCTCAATGCAAAAGAAAACCCCGCAATCATGCGAGGTTAAATCTGGAGGCGACACCCGGATTTGAACCGGGGATCAGAGTTTTGCAGACTCGTGCCTTACCACTTGGCTATGTCGCCACAATGCCGGACAATTGGTCCGGCATTGCAGTTGTCTTGGCTAGGGTAGCAGGATTCGAACCTGCGAATGACGGAATCAGAATCCGTTGCCTTACCGCTTGGCTATACCCCATCAGCAGTGTTATTGTAGCACATTATGTGCTGTGTATCAAAGAAAAATTTTGGGGTGGATGGTGGGATTCGAACCCACGAATACTGGAGCCACAACCCAGGGTCTTAACCACTTGACGACACCCACCATACTATTTTCAAAAGGTGGCGACCGGGAACGGGCTCGAACCGTCGACCTCCAGCGTGACAGGCTGGCATTCTAACCAGCTGAACTACCCGGCCGCGAATGGTGGACGCAATAGGGCTCGAACCTATGACCCCCTGCTTGTAAGGCAGGTGCTCTCCCAGCTGAGCTATGCGTCCATCTTGGTAGCGGCGACTGGACTTGAACCAGTGACCTTCCGGGTATGAACCGGACGCTCTAGCCAACTAAGCTACGCCGCCACAATTGCGCTCCTTTTCAATCGCGCTTGATTATAATAACAAAACAGAATCGGTATGTCAACAGCTTCCAATCAGAAAATCATAACAAAATTTGGCTCAAACTTCAGGCCAATTTGCGACTGATGACTCCCACCCTCTCCCCTGATATGTTATACTACTCCGGTAGTAAGTTTTGCAATTACGTGCGCCCTGCTTACGCAGCCGGCAGCACCTGGATATATGGAGGTAATATGGGTCACCCGGATCCTATAGCATTTGAAATAGCCGGTATAGAAATAAGATGGTACGGCATCCTGATAGCAGCCGGCATGCTTCTGGCTGTTCTCATTTCTTCGAAGAGAGCCCATGAGCACGGTATAAAAGATGAAGATGTACTGGATATAGCTTTGTGGATGCTCCCGATAGGAGTTATCGGTGCGAGGTTATACTACGTACTCTTCAATCTTGATATGTACCATTCAGTCGGCGACGCACTCAATATACGAAACGGCGGTCTTGCCATTCACGGCGGACTCATCTTCGGAGCAATTACAGTATGGCTCGTATGCAGGCACAAACACATCCATACTCTGAATGTGCTCGACCTCTTCGTCCCTACTGTCGCTCTTGCACAGTCACTCGGGCGCTGGGGCAACTTCTTCAACGGTGAAGCTCACGGCGGTCCTACCGATCTTCCGTGGGGGATCCTTGTAGACGGGGTAAAGGTCCACCCTACATTCCTGTATGAGTCTATGTGGTGCCTCTTTCTGTTCTTCTTCCTCACATGGTGGGACAGGAACAGACGCAAGGCATACGGGCAGACCTTCTCGCTGTATCTTATCCTCTACTCTGCCGAGCGCTTCCTCGTTGAATCGCTGCGTACAGACAGCCTGATGATCGGACCGTTCAAACAGGCGCAGGTCATAAGCCTGTGCGCTATCATCGGAGGAGTGATACTGTTCAACTACTGCGCAAAGCATTTTCCGCTTCCAGAAAAACAAACAGACTGACATTGATTCGCTTCATATAAATCAAAAAGGCCATACCGCTCAGGTATGGCCTTTTGGGTAGTTTCTGATTACTTATCGTGCTCGTTCATCCACTTGATGAGCTCTACGCAGTAGTCATCGTGTCTGTCAACGAAGCATGTGTGTCTTGCTCTCTCCCAGAGGATCCACTTTGATCCCTTGATTCCGTCGTGCATTGTCTTAGCTACGAGTGGTGAGCAGAGGTCGGAAATACCGCTCATGATGAGTGACGGTACTTCGATCTCACCGAGTCTGTCAACGTACTCGAAGTCCTTCAGAGTTCCTGTAGGAGCGAACTCATTAGGTCCCCAACCGTAAAGATATGCTTCTCCGCCGCTCTTCTTAGGTCTTGTGCAGCACTCAGGAGCATCTTCTCCGAGCCAGTAGTTGCAGTATCTGTCCATGTATTCCTGAACAGCCTTATCATAAGCCTCGCCTGTGAAATCGCCTGTCTCAAGTGCGTGGTTGATAGCATCCTGCATGTCCTGCGGCATCATCTTGATCCTGCGGAGACCTTCCTTCTCCCACAGGCTGCTTGACGGATGACCGCTGGATATGATGAAGCTCTTAACGCCCTTCAGGTGATCCTTGTAATCGATGCCGTAAGCGATCTGCATCATTCCGCCCCATGACTGGCCGATGATGTGGCACTCATCAAGTCCTAGATGCTCTCTCAGTGCGAACAGCTCGTTCATCCATACGTCGAGGTTCCAGAGTTCAGGATGTCCCTCAAGATAGGAGTTTCCGCATCCGATCTGGTCGTACATTACGATCATACGCTGATCATCATCAGCAACGTTGTCGAGAACTTCATAGTAGTTGTGAGTTGATCCCGGGCCGCCGTGCAGGCAGATAAGAGGAGCCTTGCCGTTTCCCTTGTATTCCTCACCAGTGATTCTGTAATAGGTCTTATAGCCAAGATAAGGCATATAACCTTCAGTGATTGTAGCCATAATAATTTACCTTCCTTAGTTGCTTTTCTGATTAACAATGAGCGGATCCATTTTCACGGAGCGAGAATCCCGCAGGCGCATGATGCTAAGCAATTTGCGCCGAGGACTCGAGCGAAGAGAAAATGATCCGCTCTTGATTATTCGTACATTATTCAGCGTCAGGAACTACGATGATCTCATCCTTAGGATATACGTTGAGTCTCTCGCATCCATCCTCAGTGATAAGAACGATGTCCTCGATTCTTACGCCGATTCCCTCGTCATAGATGTAGATACCAGGCTCTACGGAGAAGCACTGACCTACTTCGATGATCTCGTCATTTGCAAGGGAAACATCGCCTACTTCATGGTCTTCAAGACCGATGGAGTGACCTGTTCTGTGTGTGAAGTATTCACCGAATCCCTTCTCTGTGATGTAGTCTCTGCATGCCTTGTCAACGTCGCTCATCTTAGCGCCCGGCTTAGCTGCAGCAATACCTCTCTTGTTAGCCTCGAGAACTACGTTGTAGATCTCCTTCTGTCTCTCGGATACTTCGCCGATGAAGACAGTTCTTGTCATGTCGGAAGCATAGTTCTTCCACATTCCGCCGATGTCGAGGATTACGCAGTCACCGTGCTTGCCCTTGCTGTCATCAGTGATGTGATGAGGATCAGCAGCGCCCTTTGCATAAGCAGTGATAGGATCGAATGAAGGACCGCTGAATCCTTCCTCCTTGAGGAGCTCAAGGCACTTAGCGTTGAGTTCTCTCTCTGTCAGTCCCTTTACAACGTAAGGGATCAGCTTATCCATTACCTTGTCGAGCTTTGCGCCGGACTCTCTCATAGCCTGCTTTTCGCCCTCGTCCTTGATCTGACGTACTTTATCTACGATAACAGAACCATTGCGGTACTCGCTGCCGCCGCCAAGCTCCTGAAGTCTCAGAAGGAACTTTGCCGGCCAGTTCTTGTCTACGCCGATAGGAGCTGTCTTATCTACATACTGAGCGAGAACTTCGCATCCGTCCTCGATATCATCATAGTATGTGATAGGAACTCCGAGATCCTCTGTCTGCGGGAACAGCTTGTTGATGACAAAGTGATCATCACCGTTCACGTTGATGTACAGTGCGTGGAATCTCTCACCAGGAAGGATCCACTTTCCTGTCAGATAGAAGATAGCTACAGGGTCAGAAATGACCATCTGCGGCATTCCCTGCTCCTGCATTTTAGCTTTGATTCTGTTCAGTTTACCTGTGTCCATTAGATTACCTCTTGATAAAACAATTGAAACATTTGAGCAATAAGTGATAAGTTTTGATAATTTGTATTAGACCGCGGTATGACCCACAGTGCCAACATTGATATTATATTCCCAATGGGCTGTAAAGTCACCACCCATTTTGATATTTTTCGGACAAACGGCAGAACCGGGATATCCACTCTCAGTAGAGTTGATATGCCGGCCCTTTTACCCGCTATTTTCTTAAGCCGGCTATCATCATCGGGAACATTTTCTTACTGTATTCACCGAGGTGATAGTTGCCGTTGTTCATGCACCAGTCAGTGACGAGAGCCCTCTCCTCAAGACTGTAGAATTTGACTGTTTCAGAAACTGACAGCTCTTCCGTCAGTTCCCCTTTGCGCCTTCCTTCTTCAATTATCTGCTCGAGGAACCTGAAATAGAATCTGTTCCTGTCGAGAAGACTTGATGACTGGTCCTTGGTTATCTGTGTGGAATACAGATAGGCAAGCAGTCTGTAATCGATATTGTCATTGATGAAGGAGTGGACTTCATAATTGATCTTAAGCAGCTTATCGAAAGAATCCATGTCTTCCGGTATTTCTGCTGCGAGTCTTTCATACTCTGCGTCCAGAATGACTGAGAGTGTGTCAAGCATGTTGTCCTTGCTTCTGAAGTAGTAGTAAAAAGTCCCTTTGGATATCTCCGCTTCGCGGATGATATCGTTGATGGTGGTCTCGCTGAAACCTTTCTCATGGAAGAGCTTCCATGCCGTGTCTATTATTCTTTCCCTGATTTCCGATGCCATTTTCCCCTCTTTTCTATCTCCATTATCCCGGCCTGCTTTATAATGCCCCACTGCAGACCGCATGGTTATATCTCTCTTGTATATTCCTTAAGCCATTCATTTTCCTCTTCAGTCATGAACGGCGAAAGTTTCTCATAGCACTGTCTGTGATAGTCATTGAGCCATTCCCTTTCGGACCTTGTCAGTTCCTCAGGGTCGATGGCATCAAGATCGATCGGTACGAAGTTCAGCGTCTCAAAGTGCATGAACTGTCCGTACTTATTCTTCTCTCCCTTGACTGTAACTACGTTGTTCTCTATACGGATACCGAAATCTCCCTCTTCATAGATGCCCGGCTCGATCGTAACACACATACCCTCTTCGAACTGGTGATGCTCATTCTTGGAAGGTACTATATACCATCTGAATCCTGTTGGCGGCTCATGGATGCTTCCGAGATATCCGAATCCGTGACCGGTTCCGCACTGGAAGTCCTTGTTCAGATCCCACACAGGCTGACGGCACAGTACATCCAGTGACCATCCGTGATTTCCGTAGAGGAAATTGGCTGCCGACAGATGCTGCATAGCACGGAATACAGCTGTATAGTACCTCTTCATCTCCGGTTCAATGTGTCCGAGGACTGTTGTTCTTGTGATATCCGTAGAACCTTCGAAGTATCCGCCGCCTGTATCTGAAAGAAGCATCTCGCCTTCCTTCAGAACCACATCAGTCTCCGGGCTCGGTGAATAGTGCATCATTGCGGCATGCTCGCCGAATGCCTGCAGAGGCTCGAATGAGTCTCTGATATATCCTTCCTGCTGCTGGCGGAACCAGGTGAGCTTATCAGATGCAGACAGCTCTGTTATCTCCATCTTGTCGTAGTTGTTCTTGACCCAGCAGATGAACTTGGTCAGAGCGATGCTGTCCTTGAGCTCAGCCTTTTTTATGTTCTCTATCTCTACCGGATTCTTCATAGCCTTCATGAGGATAGTAGGGTTCTGAGCTTCAACGATCCTGCATCCGAGGCTCTTGTAGAAAGCGTAGTTCATCTTCATCGGATCGATAAGTACAGTCTCTTCTGCTCCGATCTTCTTTACATCCTCATAGATGTCGTTATACGGATGGATGATGACATTGTCCTGTGCAAAATGCTCTCTGATCTCATCGTTCAGTTTGCGTTCGTCAACATACAGGTCAACATGGTCCTTCCATACTGTCGCATATGAGAGTACGAGCGGGAAGAAATCTATGTCATCGCCGCGGAAGTTGAGGAGCCAGCATACATCGTCAAGTGATGCGATGATATGAACTGTTGCTCCGCACTCAGCCATCTTTGCTCTGACTCTTTCCAGCTTATGAGCTGTGCTTTCGCCTGTCCACTTCTCGTCAAGGTAGAAGCATGGCTTCTCTGAAAGTGCCGGACGGTCTGTCCATACCTCATTGACAAGGTCTGTCATATAGACGATCTTTATTCCCTTTGCTCCGAGAACTTCCTCGTACTCCTGTCCCTCGCCCATGGAAAGGACTCTTCCGTCAAAGGCTACTGTTCCGCCTTCCGGAATGTTCTGTGCAAGCCATTCTGTAGTAGTCGGTGTGTCGTCCACGAACATCTTCATGAGGCGGATACCGCTTCCTTCGAGTTCATTGGTCGCCTGCGTAAAATATCTGCCGTCTGTCCACAGACCGCCGTCATCAGCTGTTATTGCGACTGTTCCGTATGAGCCGCTGAAACCGCTAATAAATGCTCTTGCCTTGAAATGCTCTCCTACATATTCACTCTGGTGAAAGTCAGCTGTAGGAACGACATAAGCGTCTATCCCCTGCTCAGCCATGAGTTCTCTGAGCTTTGATACTCTCTTTGCAACTTCAGTCATTATCTGATTCCTCCGGTTATTATCTGAATATGGTCCGATTGATCTGACCATTCTATAATTAATTTTATACCGCAGTTTAGACCTGTCAAGACTTTAACGCACAAAAGAGACAACTTTCCGCACGTTAACTCACCATGCAATAGAAAAAAACCTTCATGTGTGTTAGAATAGACACTGCTGTACATACAGAGAAAAAAATAATGATCACAGGAGAATCAATATGAAACTCGGAATCGTAGGACTTCCTAATGTAGGAAAGAGCACCCTGTTCAATGCCATCACCAAGGCCGGTGCCGAGGCAGCCAACTACCCGTTCTGCACCATCGAGCCGAATGTAGGTGTTGTTACGGTACCTGATGAGAGAGTGACTACCCTTTCCCGCATATACAATTCTAAACGTACCATATATACAACGATTGAATTCAGCGATATCGCAGGACTTGTCAAAGGAGCCTCCAGAGGTGAAGGGCTCGGAAACAAGTTCCTCGGTCACATCCGTGAGGTCGAAGCTATCGTTCACGTCGTAAGATGTTTTGACGACCCGAACGTTGTTCATGTTGACGGTAAGGTTGATCCGGTCAACGACATAGAGACAATCAATATGGAGCTTGTGATTGCTGACATGGAGGTTCTTGAGCGCAGGATAGCCAAGACAGAGAAGCAGGCCAAGGCAGACAAGTCCGCACGCGGCGAGCTTGAGCTTCTTAAGGAGATCTATGCACACCTTGCTGACGGAAATGTTGCACGCAGCATGGATCTTGATGATGAGCAGGCGGCATTCGTGAAGACGCTCGACCTTCTCACCTACAAGCCTGTCATCTATGCGGCCAATGTTTCTGAGGATGACGTTGCAGGCGAAGACAACGATTATGTCAAGGCTGTTAAAGAATACGCAGCGGCTGAAGGATCTGAAGTAGTAGTAATATGTGCCAAAATCGAAGCAGAGCTCGCAGAGCTTGAAGATGAGGAGCGCGAGATGTTCCTCGAAGACATGGGCATCACAGAAGCCGGCCTTGATAAGCTGATAAAGTCATCCTACTCCCTTCTTGACCTCATCTCCTTCCTGACCACAGGAGAAGACGAGACAAGAGCCTGGACGATCAAAAGAGGCACGCTTGCTCCACAGGCAGCCGGAAAGATCCATACGGATTTTGAGAAAGGATTCATCAGAGCCGAGACGATCGCGTACGATAAGCTCATGGAATGTGAAGGAAAACTGTCTGCTGCAAAAGAGCACGGATGGCTCAGATCCGAAGGTAAGGACTATGAAATGAAGGACGGCGATGTGGTCCATTTCCTCTTCAATGTGTAGACTGCTGGTTTACAATCTTGTATTTCTGCCTTTGTACTGAGCATATTGTTCAAGTAATTGGACTTTAGTAATTGCAAGGTTCCCGCTGTATGTATTTAAAACGGGAATCTTGTTTTTTTGCCTTTTAATTTTTAGTTTTGAGGTTGATTAAATGTCCTTCCACCGCTATAATCTTGTCATGGAATCAGATTATTGATTCCTAATCTCTAGTCCCAATACCCTTTTTAAAAGAGACTGCTACCCCCGCAGTCTCTTTTATTTATTGCATTTTTTCACCTTTCCTGTAACTTCATTATCTTCTTCCCTGTCTCTTTCATCTTGTAACGCATTATCAAAAATGATACTTTTTCACCATGAAGACTTTTACAAGAGATTACAGAATCACGGCAGATTACCCTTCATGGTTCGATTCATACTTTGAAGGCATGAGACCCTGCATACTCGACATCGAAGCCACCGGCCTCGATCCTTCCAGATGCAAAGTCTGTCTCATTGCCCTTCTGGTCCATACTGACAACGGAATACGCATCACGCAGTTTCTTGCAGAGAACCACTATGAAGAGAACAGAGTACTTGATGCGGCCATGGATTTCCTGAAGCGGGAGAAAATAGGATATCTCATCACTTTCAACGGTCAGGCATATGATGTGCCGTTCATAAACAGACGCCTTGAGAGGAATTTCTCGGAATCACATCTTGATCTGTTTGACTTTGATCTCTTCAGATATCTGAGAAAAGGAACACAGCTCAAGTCCCGCATCGGCTCAATGAGCCAGAAGTCCATCGAAGAGCACTACGGAATATTTTCAGACCGTCAGGATACGATCTCAGGCCGCGAGAGTGTCAGACTTTTTGACGAATATTCACTTACAGGCAATTCAACGATCGAGAAGATCATATTGACTCACAACAGAGAGGATGTCCTGCAGCTCTGCAGACTGATGCATCTCAGCATTGATGAGCCGGAAGATCCGGATGCCGCCATCGCTCTTCACGGATTCCCTTCACGGGACGGGAGATTTGTGATAAGACCGGCCCTCAGCATACCCGGTAAGATCCTCAGAATAACCGGTGAGCAGCTGAGACAGCCGGTATCAGCATCATATTTTCCGGACGGGAACAGTCCTGTGACAGCTGTATTCAATTCTGCGTCATCATCCTTCGAAGTAAACCTGCCTGTAGAGCGCGTTGACAGCGAATGCTACGTTGACCTGCAGCCTCTCGGCACAGATATGAATGATGATCCGGACTGCGTAAACGGCTTTCTGATACTAAACTCTGCATCAGTCAACCGCCTTTCAAGGGAACTGATAGCAAATATATCAAAAAAAATCGGCTGATATATGCAAGCATATGTATTTTGTGGTAATATCATTTTTGGAAAAGATTGTAACTCTTTGACCGGGAGTAATGCATGAACACACTGACAGTAGAAGCAAAAATTGCAAATCTCGGAAAAGTCCTTGCGTTCGTAGAAAGCGAACTTGAGAAAACTGACTGCGGCATCAAGGCCTGCATGCAGATCAGTATTGCAGTGGAGGAACTTTTCGTCAACGTTGCTCATTACGCCTATACACCGGGGACCGGAGATGTAACGATCGGAGTAGAATCATATGACGATCCGGGGCTGGTCGAGATAACACTTACCGACTCAGGTATCCCGTACGACCCTCTCAGCAAGGATGATCCCGATGTTACGCTTTCCGCTGAAGACCGTAAGATCGGAGGTCTCGGGATATACATGGTCAAGAAGTCAATGGATCTCATGAAATATGAGCGTGTTGACGGTAAGAACGTAGTTACGATCAGCAAGTATTTCTGATATCAGATCAGTAAAACAGTCAATATAACAACCGGAATCTTCCGGCAGAAGAAAGGGAGGATATAAATGCTCAACATTAACAAGAATAAGGAAGGCAGCAAGCTTACTGTCGCAGTTGAAGGAAGGCTCGACACCACTACCGCTCCGGAGCTCGAAGCAGCTCTCAAAGAGGATATCGAGGGAGTTGAGGAGCTTGTGATCGATCTGGCTAACCTTGAGTACATTTCATCTGCCGGCCTTCGTGTTCTTCTTGCAGCACAGAAGATCATGATGAAGCAGGGAAAGATGGTCGTTACCAACCCTAACGATGTCATCAGCGAGATCTTCGAAGTCACAGGATTCCGTGATATCCTTACAATCGAATAATAAGCGTAACTGTACACGTTGCAGCTGATATTCATTGCAAAAAAAGATTCTGCTGACCGCAGAATCTTTTTTATTCTATAGTGTTTTTCAGCTGTACTACTCCATGCTGCGGATATCCGAGAATCCTCTTCCGACTCCCCATACGGAGTTGACACTTATGACAGCCACGAATGAGTTAGGATCGTTCTTGGCGAGATGCCTCTTGATAAGAAAGCTTTCTCTCGGGGAGCAAAGTATCTTAAGCGCCTTTCTCTTATCTCCGGTATACTCTCCTGTCACCTCTACACTCGAGACACCCCTTCCCAGTTCTTCCATAATGTATTTAGTAAGAGCTTCAGGATTTCCCGGTATGATGTCAAGCTCGACGATCTTTGTTGACAGACCGTACATAACAGCCTCCCCTACCTTCATGGATACATAGATAGTGATTATCGCATAAAGGGCTATATTCAGACCGAGAATTACAGCACTTGCTATAACTATAAGTACATTGATAGCAAAGGTTATATCATTGATCGCAAGGTGCGGAGTCCTCTTGTATTTGATGACCTTGGCAAGAGAATCAGTTCCCCCGGATGAGAATCCGGCCTTGAACGTAAGTCCGTTGGACACTCCCATGACTACGCCGGTGAAAACAGCGGCGAGGAGCTTGTCCTCTGTCTGAAACTGGATTTTGGTGAGCTCCAGGATGAACATTATCGTCGGGTATGCCAGCGACATGAGGATGATCTTCCTGAGCTCCTTAAACCCAAGCGACGCCCACACTATGCATGCTATCAGCATTGAGAAAGCATAGTAGATAAGCGAATAGTTCCACCCTGTGTAGTTCTGAACGATCTTGGCAATACCTGTGATGCCTCCGAAAGTGAGACCGTTCGGAAGCATTATGCACACAGTGGCAAAAGAGCCTATGAGTGCAGCAAGAAGAGCCATTGCGATCTCTCCTGCCCTGGCCTGTAGCCTGGTCTTGCCGTGCAGTTCAGGATCAGTGGCTGCTATACGGTTGGCCTTGAGGCTTTCATGCTCCTGTTTGGCAAGTGCCTTATCAAGAGAATCCATCCCGTTGCTCCCTGCTTTCTGCCTGTTCTCTCCCTTTTTCAGTTTTCTACCGTTCCTTGACGCGGACAGTTTCTTTTCATCTGCCGCTTTGTTTTCCTTTTCATTGTTCATTGTTACAATATCCCCCCGTCGTATTCTCTTCCGAAAACATCGACTGCAATAACCGCTGCACATCCCTGAGTGATTACATTAAACTCTTCCTCAGGTGCCTCAATGATGCTCCTGCATCTGAATTCACCACTGAAGTCATTGTCGATCATTATGTAATCGATCAGCTGCTGCGGATCATCTTTTATTGCATCTTCTATGTATTGTCTGTCTCTTGTCTGGATATACCCTGTGTCGATATCCGGGACAAAATCTGTAACAGCAGCTCTGATGAGACGTCCTCCGCTCTCAAGATGCTGTTCCTCCCTGACAGTCACATCTATCCTGCCGGCACTTCCCTCCGTGCTGAGGTCGTATGAGCGGAAAGCTGCATCTCTCTTCATGAGCCTTTTCCTTGCCATGGAAACTGCCAGCTTCTCATTGTCGCATCCCATCCATCTGCGCCCGCTTATCTGAGCAGCCTCAAGGAAGCTGCCGCTGCCGCAGAAAAAGTCTCCTACAAGGTCTCCTTCTTCGGAGCCTGCGTCGATTATCCTTCGCATCAGTTCCATAGGCTTCTGGGTGGCATAGCCGTTTCTCTCAGACGATGTCCTGCCGACCATGTCGACATTCCACACATCCTTCATGTTGACCAGAGTGTACCAGCCGTTTTCGTCGCAATACTCCCTGACACCCTTGAAATTATACGGCTTGAAGCCTCTGTTGTATGACTTCTCCTCAGGTATGCTGATATAATACTTCCTGCTTTTACTGTAAACAAGTATGGTATCGTGTTTTCTTGAAAAATGTTTTTTGCCTGAGCCTCCCGACTTATAGCACCATACTATCTCGTTGACAAAATTCCTGTCTCCCATGAGCTCGTCCAGCACCAGCCTTATATAATGCGAAGAGTGCCAGTCAAGATGCACCCACAGAGTTCCGTCCTGTGCGAGGAGTTCCTTCATGAGCAGGATCCTGACAGTCATGTTCTCCACATAGCACTCAAGGCTTCTTTCGAACCTGTCATCGAATGCAAGGTGTCTGATCCTGTGCGTGCTGCCGTCATTGTCCTTTACGCTTATAGAAGCGTTGAATTTTGATCTCGTAAAGAAAGGCGGGTCTATATAAATGCATCTGAATTTCCCGCCGTATCCTTTTGATATAAGCTGCTTCAGAAAATCAACATTATCTGACAGAGACAGGACCGATCCATCTGACGCTCCGGAAGGATCACAGCTCATATCACTCATAATCCTGTCATACTGCTCTCTTCCGCCGGCAAGACCTGCAGTCACCTGTTCAAGAATAGTCATATCTTATACCCTTCTTCAAAAAAACAGAGCCCCGAGTGTGACCCGGGGCTCAAGCTCATAGCCTAGTTGAGTACCTCGATATTGTCGAAGTCTACTCCGATCATCTCTTCAAGCTCTGCGCTTACGCTGAGAACGAAGTCGATGCCTGACTCCTTGGAGATGACCTTGATCTTCTCAATGAAGCTCGGAAGGATCTCAAGGGCAAAATCTCTGTGTCTCATGATGCCGTCCAGGAAAATCGTCTCAATATCGTTGTCAGAACTCATGATACCGAAGAGGAATCCGATATACTCGTCCTCATTGGTAATATGAGGGAAATCCTCCATGCATACGACTCTGATCTTATAGTCGAGGTCGTAGATAAGTCTTGAATTCTTGTTGATGAAAACGATGCTTCCCTTGGCTGTCTGAACTGTGCCGTTGGCAAGTTCGATCATTCTCTTGGTTTTACCGCTTCCCTTGTGTCCTATTAAAAGCTTCACCATAAGCTGAAACCTCCTGTATATCTATATTTTTATTATTTGTATTGTCCAAAATTGTTGAATTCATTCTACCACACAGGCTGACCCCATTCAACCGATTTGGAGCCAGTTATTGTGTGTTTTGGACGCGTTTTATGTGTGATTTCTGTAATGATTATCTGAGAGATTCAAGCCTTGCAACGACGGTTTCGAGCATCTCTTTGTACTTCTCGCCCTTGCTTCTCTCTTCCTCTACAACGGCAGCAGGAGCCTTGGAAACGAAGCCCTGATTTGCAAGCTTTTTCTCTACTCTCATTACCTCGCCCTCGAGTCTCTTCTTCTCCTTCTCGAGGCGCTCAATCTCTGCAGCCTTATCAACCAGCTCATCAAGCGGTACGAGGATATCGCCGCCTGTGATTACCTGTGACATTACATCATCCGCAGCCTCGGCTGATGCCGGCTGTACTGTGATGCTGTCAACGTTGGCGATCTTGCAGATGTGGCTCTCAACTGCAGGAATAGTATCCGCAAGTGTATCAGTCCTGACGATGACACTTACCTTTCTTGAAGGTGCAGCGTCAGCCTCGACTCTGATAGCTCTTACAGCCTTGATGATCTCCATTGCAGTCTCGATCCTTGCAGCAGCCTCGCTGTAATCCATCGAAGCATCATATTCAGGCCATTTATCCCTGATCAGAAGTCCTTCCGGATTGTCAGCAGTCTTTTCCTCTGCAGGCAGGTAGCTCCAGATCTCCTCAGTGATGAACGGCATATATGGATGCAGGAGTCTCAGAAGATCCTTGAGAGTCTTCTGAAGAACGAATCTTGCAGTCTTCTTGTCCTCTTCATCATCTCCGTAGAGTCTGCCCTTTACCAGCTCGATGTACCAGTCGCAGTAAACATCCCAGATGAGCTCATATATCTTCTGTCCGGCAAGGCTTGTCTCGAACTTCTCGAGATCGGAAGTGATTTCCTTAACACCCTCGTTGATCTTGGACAGGATCCACTTGTCCTCATCGCGGAGAACAGCAGTCTTCTCATCTGCCATTGGCAGGAACTCACCGTCCTCGCCCTGGAGGTTCATGATAGTGAATCTTGAAGCATTCCACAGCTTGTTGGCAAAGTTTCTTGCAGACTCAAGCTTTGCTCTGATGAATCTCATGTCGTTACCAGGCGAAATACCGGTAGCGAGCATGAATCTGAGAGCATCAGCTCCGACCTCGTTGATGACCTCGAGCGGATCGATACCGTTGCCGAGGGACTTTGACATTTTGCGTCCCTGCTCATCTCTTACAAGGCCGTGGATATATACGTATTTGAACGGGATCTCTCCCATGGTGTACAGACCGGAGAATACCATTCTTACTACCCAGAAGAAGATGATATCGTAGCCTGTGACCATGACATCGTTAGGATAGAAATAGTCAAGTTCAGGAGTCTTCTCAGGCCATCCGAGTGTTGAGAACGGCCAGAGAGCAGAGCTGAACCATGTGTCGAGCACGTCCTCGTCCTGATGGAAATGCTTTCCGCCGCACTTAGGGCACACTTCAGGCATCTTGGTATCAACTACGATCTCACCGCAGTCGTCGCAGTAGTATGCAGGGATCCTGTGTCCCCACCAGAGCTGTCTTGAGATACACCAGTCATGGATATCGTAAAGCCAGTTCAGGTATGTCTTCTCATATCTCTTAGGAACATATACCAGTTCTCCGCCCTCGGACTCTGCAGCCTTGATAGCAGGCTCAGCGAGAGTCTTCATAGCTACGAACCACTGGTCACTGATCCTCGGTTCTACTACTGTATGGCATCTGTAGCACTTACCTACAGGGATAGTCAGATCTTCGATCTTTACCAGGTATCCTGCATCCTTGAGTTCCTGTACCCATGCCTTACGGCACTCATAACGGTCCATACCCTCGTACTTTCCGGCAAGTGCAGTCATCTTAGCATGCTCGTCTATGCATGAAAGGCTTGCATCAAGGCCGTGTCTCTGGCCTACCTCGAAGTCGTTCATGTCGTGAGCCGGTGTGATCTTTACAGCACCGGTACCCTTTTCAGGATCAGCGTGCTCGTCAGTGATGACAGGTATCTCTCTTCCTACGAGCGGAAGGATGACTGTTTTGCCTACAAGATCAGCATATCTCTCGTCGCCTTCTGCTACAGCGATGGCGATATCCGCAAACATTGTCTCAGGACGGGATGTTGCGATGGTGATGCCCTCGCCGCCGTCTGCTGCAGGATATCTGAAATACCAGTA
>Ga0256407_10005838_pt1 | contig 19399 bp, 6 predicted proteins | sample RumenRJG_04DNA_FD_193489 | JGI IMG/M metagenome (GOLD analysis project Ga0256407, IMG submission 193489) | Bovine rumen microbial communities from Lethbridge, Alberta, Canada - RJG_04 | ecosystem: Host-associated > Mammals > Digestive system > Stomach > Rumen | place: Canada: Alberta | collected... | reverse complement strand
GAAAATATTTTTGGAATGACTTATAAGAATTCATTAAGAAGAGCTGATGAAGTACAAGAGAAAATGAATTTAGATAGAGCTGCTCAATTATATAGAAGTGCTCATTCATATTATAAAAGTTATTAAAAATAAATTTTGAATCTTTAAAAAAAATAAATATACTAACAATTAAGTATATTTTCAATTTTAAACAATTTAATAATAATACATTTGATTTGTATGATTTACAACACTTAATTAAATTATATAAAAAATAAAAAAAATCTTCAAATAAAAAATTTAATCATCAGGGTCATAAAAATCACCATCATTAATCATAGAAAACAATTCATTTTGAAAAATAAGAACATCACTTTTAAAACCTTCTTCAATTTCCTCAATAAAAGGATTTAATTGTTTATATAAAAAAAATAAAGCCACTTTCATTTTATAATTACATAAATAAAGCATTTTCAAACTCATTTCATCATAATGACAATTTAAATCAATTCCTCTTCTAACTAATTCTTTTAATTCTTTCATTAATTTAATAATTTTTCCTTTTAATTTATCAGAAATATTTTTTTTTTTCATAATTTTCTCACATTCTTCATAATAATCAGCACAAAGTTCATTTTCTAAATTTAAATTTCTATAATTCCAAAATAATCTTGCAGTTCTTAAATATTTATCAATTTCTTCTTTTGAAAAAGGATTTTTTGATACTGACCAAACTTGTTTTAATTGACTTCTTTCATATTCTTCTTCATCAAAATTAATTTGTTTTTCATATTTATCAGTATATTCATAAATATCACATTGATGATTAATTCCAATTTTAATTTTTCTTCTTTTATATTGTGGATTTGAATGATTGTAACTTAATAATAAAAAAGATTCTCTTTCTTTTCTAAGTAAATCACTTGGATTTGATTTATTATTTCTTCTTTTTTTAATTTCTTTTGAATTTATATTATTAACTTGAATATTATTTATATTTTGATTATTATTGTTTATTTTATTTGTATAGCGCCCTTCATTATTATTTGTATTTGATTTTGAATTATTTTTTTTCTTTGTAGTTTTTTCTTTTTTTTCTCTTTTACGTTTATTTCCAATTTTATTGTTTGTTGATTTAAATATTTCTTTCTTTTCATTTTTTTCTTTTTTATTCTTTTGATTTTCTTCAGATATTGTTTTTACATTTTCTGATACTTTAAAAGGAATTTTAGGCTTTTGTTTACAATTTATACATAATATATTTGTATTATTTTCATTTAAATTAATACATTTTAAATGAAAATAATTTTTGCATTTTTGACATTGAATTAAATCATATGGTTGATTACAAATTTTACATTCTAGTATTGTTATTTCTTTATTATTATTATGAGAATTTATTGTTGTTAATGATGGATTTGATGAATCATTTTTATTATCATCTAAATTATCATTATTTTTATTACTAATTGTTTTTTGTGATGTAAAATCTTTTGAGGTATTATTTAATTTATCGTTCATTTTAAATGATAAAGAAAAAACATTTATATAAAATAAAATTATTGTCTTTAATCTTAAATTATAAAATTATTTATTTTGAAAAAATAAAAGAATAGATAATATTATCTTTTTTCAATATAATATTATTATATATAATTCTATTTAATATATATTAAATCCATAAAAAATAAAAGTAAATTATTAAGAATAAAAATTTGTTGGACTAATCCATCTTTCTTTATGAATTTCTCTAAATTTATATTGTAATGGAGCAATTCTACTTGATTTAGTTAAATCATTATTTCTATTTAAAGTATTATTTATTCTATATGGAACTCCAAATTCTATAAATAATATTATTTTATTTATTCTTACCTCTAACACTATTTGAATTTGATAAAATCAATTTTGTTATATTTCCAAATTTACTTTTAGTTTTTTTTGTCTTGTTTGAATTAAATAAATTATCTCCTTTATATAATCGTTCTATTGTATCTATAGATAAACCTTTTTTTCTTTTTATTATTTTTGGAGTTTTAAAATTTTCATTTTTTACTAAAGTTAAAGTAATTTTAGTAACTGCATAAGCTGGATTTTTAATTTTTTCTAAATTTAATTTTTTAGTAAAATTAAAAGCAACATTTTCTTGATTAAAAGTTATTATAATTTTATTTGATTCATTCTCTGTTATAAAATCAATTGGATAATTATTTTCTGTTAAAAAATTATCTAAAATATACATTAAGTCTTCTGTAGATGGATGATTTTCAATTATTATTTTTTGAACAAATTGATTTGTTGTATTGAGATATTGTTTATAAATTAATTCATTTGAATTTGAAAAATTATTTTCTTTTTTTCTTAAATAAGAATCTGTTTGAGATGGAATTGATTTGTATATTTGATTATACATTATTTAATGTTTTTCTTAAATTTATTAAGTCAAATATTTAATAAAAATTAAAATTATATGTTATTGTAAATTATTTAATTTATTTTTATTTAAATTAAATAAAGTATAATTAATTAAATATAATTAGATGTATTCTTTTCAAAACAACAATTCTAGTAAAAATAATAAAATTTCTAATAATATAATCTCTAGAAAAAAAAGAAATAAAATAGAATATTTAAACCGAATAAAAGAGAAGAAAAAATTTTTAAAAAAGAAAAAAAAAAATCAAAAAGACAAAAAAGAGCAATCTCAAAATCAACAAGTAGAAGATTCTCAATATAACTTTATAACAGACTCCAATTTCAAAATTGAATATTTTGAACAAAAACCAGATTTTTCAAAATATCAAAATACATCAGAAATGAAACAAATATATGATTCCTTTATAAAAACAATAGAAAAACAACAATCAAAATCTCAAATCCAAGATATAATAGAAACTGAAATCCCAGAAGAAGAAAATGAAGAAAAAAACCAAAATTCAAAAAATCAAATATTAAGTAAAAAACGTCAGAAAAAATTATCAAGAATGAAATTATCATCCTTAAAACAATTTTCAAAATATCCAGAAGTAGTAGAAGCATGGGATCCAACAAGTCCAGATCCTAAATTATTAATATATTTTAAATGTCTTAGAAACACAGTTCCAGTTCCATCACATTGGGCACAAAAAAATCAATATTTACAAGGTAGAAGAGGTCAAGTAAGAGAACCATTTAAACTTCCAGATTTTATAGAATCAACAGGAATAAGTCATATAAGAAATGTAGATGATGAAAAGAAAGGATTAAAACAAAGACTTCGTGAGAGAATGACACCAAAATTAGGTCGTCTTGATATAGATTATCAAGTATTACATGATGCATTTTTTAAATATCAAACAAAACCATCATTAAGTCTTCATGGTGAAGTATATTATGAAAATAAAGAATTTGAAAATAGAATGAAAAATTTTCAACCAGGGAGAATATCATTAAATTTAAGAAGTGCTCTTGGTATAAATGAAACATCAATACCACCATTTGTAGCTAATATGCAAAGATATGGTCCACCACCAGCTTATCCTAATTTAAGAATTCCTGGTGTTAATGCTCCTTTAAATGATCCTGCTGCTTATGTTACTATGAATTTATGGAAAGAACCTATTGTTAAAGATAATAGAGAATTAGTTTGGGAATTTAAAGGAGGAAATGGACATTGGGGTGAAATGGTAGATGATGATGATGATGATAATGATGATAATGATGATATTGAACAAGATGGTTTAGAATTAAGTGATGATGGAGATAAACCTGATGTTAAAGGATTGTTTAGGAAAGAAATGGGAAGGTTGAAGGAAGGAGATTTTGAAAATGATGATTAGGTTTATTTTCTTTGTTTTTTTATTTTTTTTAAATTTATTTTTTTTTTAATTTTTTTTTTAAATGTTTATTTTTATAGTTTATTTTATTTTTTTTTTTTAATTTTTCCATTTTATAAACTATTTTTTTAAATCTCTAAATTCTATGAAATACTAGTTTATGTTTTTTTAATTGAAGAAAATGATTTTTGATGTTTGTTGGTTATAAAAAAATAAAACACTTTTAATGAATAAAAATAAAAATTGAATATTTATTTTTTATTTAATATTTGGAATATTTAATATTTTAACCATTAAAAAATAAATCTTATAATTTATTCAAAAGATGAGCACCACAATGAAGGTCAAATATTTTGATGAAGAAAAAACTTTTGAGGAAATAACAGACTATAATACATTTAAAAAAAAATGTTATGAAGAATTTGAGATGAGTGAAGAAGAAAAAATATCTTTTAAATTATATAGAATAGATGATTCGGGAGATAAATTAGATGTGGAAAATGAAGCTGACTTCAAAGAGAATTTAGATCCTGATGATAATAATAATATTATTTTTCTTATTAAATCAAGTGGAAGAAAAAAAATTGAAAAACCGGAGGAAAAACCAGAGGAAAAACAAGTGGAAAAACCAGAGGAAAAACCAGAGGAAAAACAAGTGGAAAAACCAGAGGAAAAACAAGTTGAAAAACCAGAGGAAAAACCAGAAGAAAAAATATCAAAAGAAAATAAAAATGATGAACAAAAGAATAAGATTTCATCATCAATTGATGATATAGGTTTATCAAAAATAAAGGAAACATTCACTTCTGAAATGGAAAAATTTAAAGAAGAAATGAAAAAAATGATTGAAGGGATAAAGGAAACAAGTACACAAACTAATGAAGAAAAAAAAAATTCAGACCCAGTAATAAATGAAATTGGAAAATTTAAAAAAAATTTCAAAGATATAAAACAATTTTTAGTTTCAATGAAAGAAGAAGAAAATATGAATGAAATAAAAAAATCTTTAATTAAAATAGAGGAGGGAATGAATAATTATAATACAAAAATTAATGAATCATTAACTCAATTATCATCTATTCAATCTAAACCAAAAGAAGAAGAAATAAATAAAAGTATGTTAGATGCAATTAAAAATGAAATAAAAGAACTATTTACATCTTCAACTAATAAATCAACAGAATTAGAAAATCAAATTAAACTTTTAACTCAAAAAATTGAAGAAAATCAACAAAAAAAAAAAGATGAAAATCAATTTTATGGATGTAGTTTTGTTGATGGAAATTATATTTTAAATTATTATTATGAAGATTTGATGGAAATGAAAAATCTAAATTATGATATTACTTTAATAAATAATGGAAATTTATCATGGCCTCAAAATGCTTTTCTTTCTGGAAAATCAAATGATGGTATTTTAGAATGTAAATCTACAATTGTAAATCAAAATGATGAAATTGCACCAAATAATCAGACCCAGGTAAAAATTTTAGTAAGTTTAGAAAATATACAAAATAAAAATTGTGAAAGTATTTTACCTATCAAATTATCATTCCAAGATCAAGAAAAAAAAATAAAACAAAATGTATTTAAGATAATAATAAAAGTAAAAGAAACAAAAAAAATATCAATACCACAAATCAATAGTACCATCAATAATAACCAAATCCCAAATGAAACTCCACATATGCAACCTCAAACAAATGAAAATACATTAACAAAATCTAATACAAAATCATCAAATGATAATATAACAAATAATGTAAATGATATAAATATAAATAAAAAAAATGATAAAGTTACAAATCCTTCTTTAGATTCTAATAATAATATTACAAATGATCCAAATAATATTGAAGTACATGAAACAAGTCCAGAAAAACAAATTACTCATCCACCAAAAAAGACTACTGAAGAACCTATAAATATTACTAATGATTCTAAAAAACCTACTCATAATGTAAATCCAGAAAAAACAAATATAATTAGTGAAGATATGTTTAATAAAATAAAAAATAAATTAGAAGAAGACTATTCACTTTCAAATTCAGGTTGGGATGATAATCAATTAAAGGAAAAGATAAATCATAACTTAGGTGATGATTTAAAAGTATTAATTGGAAAAGATGATGAAGTTGTAATAAATAAAATATCTGAGTTAATAGGTGAAGAATTGTTAGAAATCTAAAATTACATTTTTATTTATTTTAAAAAAAATAATAAATTAAATTATTTAATGAATATTATTAATTATTTTGGTTATTTTTTCTTTAATTTTTTTTATTGTATTTTCTTCAATTTTATTTTGATAATTTTCTAACTCATCATTTAATTTTAATAATTTATTTCTATTTTCTTCAGACAAAAATTCATAATTATTTATTTCATCATACAATAAATATGAATTAATCATTCCTAATATTTTTCCAAAATTTATTGAATAATTTTTCCCATTTATAAATCCTTCATTATATTTTTCTTCATTTTTTTCTGAAGATGTAGAAAGATATCCATCATTATATCCAGTATTTGCTATTATTTCTTTCCTTTTTAAATATTCAATTTCTGCAATTCTTTCTTCACTTTCTTTTTGATTATAAGTATAAAATATATCTTTCATTAAAATTGTAATATAAATTATCTAAACTATTTTTGTTAAAAAAAATGAATTCCACAAAATTATATTTCCTTTTATCTTTCAAAAAACAAGAATATAATCAATTAAAAATTGAAATTAATTTAATAAAGGAACAAAAATATGAGAATGATAAAATAACAAATATTATTGAAATTAATAATATAAATAATTATTTGATTAAAATTGGAATATATGATTTTAAAAAAAAAAAATCAGAAAAATATAGAGGGTTTCATATAATTATTAAGTACAAAAATGCTGAATATTGGACTGATCAAAAACAATTTATTTCACATTCAAATAATTTTATTTTTGATAATATATTTAATAAATCAAATAATAGGAAATTTCTTAATCCACCTGAATCATATAATTTAGAAATAAATAATCAATATTATTATTTTTGTAAATATATTGAAACATTAGATAATATAGAAATATTTAGTGATTTGAATCGTGATATTATGAATTATTTGCCCTATATAAATGAAAATACAAATATTGGAATTGTTTTTTTTTCTGTTTTAAGAAGACTATTTATGTATGATGATAAGCAATCTATTAAAAATCTTTTTATTTGTGAAATTCAATTTGATTTTATAAAAAAAATTAAATATAGTGAATTAAATAATTATAAAAATGTAATAAGGAATTTAGAGGAACTTAATTTTGACAAACTGAATTATGATGATGAATATGAAAAAATGAGAGGTTATAATAATTATTTTCAAGTTTTAATCAATTTTTATGTTCTCACAGGTTCAGCAAATAAAGTTATTGAATTGATTCAAAATAATCCTGATACATATCAATATATTCCAAATTACTATGCATTTAATCAAAATGATCCTATGAAATTCATGGATAAAAATATATTTTATAATGCACTTAATTATATTGATAAAAATAAACCAATTCCTAAAGAATTATTTATCTTATTTCTAAGTTCATTAAATAATAAATATATACAATATGAAATTATTTTTCAAGAAAATCCAAAATTATTACAATATTTACCTTCAGACATTCAAAATTTGATATTAAATAAACAAGAAAATGATTATATAATGGATATTGGATTTATTTTGGAATTAACAAATTTTGAAAAAGAAAAACCAAATTGTCAAGAATTAATTAAATATGTCCATGAAAATTTACAAAAATATTATTTTGTAGAATGTGAAGGAAATTATTTTAAAGAACTTTTTACATTTGATTTAAATGCAACTTATTCCAATTTAATAGATTATATAACTGATTATAAATTATTACATGATATTGATTTATTAATTAAAAGAGAGAATAATGGATTTCAAGAAAATGGAAATGTCTCAAGAAAAGAATTATTAAGTTTAATTATAAAGAAAGCTAAATTAATAATAGTTAAAATCTTTATGGGTTCTATAAAAAAGGGGAATGAAGTTGATTTTCTCAAAATTATATTTTCATTAAATGTTTTTTTTCCTGATTCATTTAAAGATTCAGTTAAACAAGGTGTTATAGAAAAGAAAATTGTTGAGGTTGTTTCAAAAATAGACTTTAATGGAGTTAAAGCTTTGCAAAAAAGAAGTTTATTTGATTTAAATTGTATTACTCTTGAAAATTTTATACAAATAGTAAAATCTTTTTTGAAAACATCAGAAAATTTTTCACAATTTTCTGAACTTTTTAAAATACTAACTTTAAATGATAATAAATTTAAAGTTTTACCTCAACAATATAAAAAAAATGTAATAATGGTACTTTTAAAAAAATATTATGATGAAGTAAAAAAATCAAAAACAATTGAAGATATTTCTATTGATATGTTTGATAAATTTTTAATAATAATTAGTTGGATAAATTCAGAAAGCAATATAAGAGAAGATATGTATAAATTAATAGAAATATTAAGAAATACTAATTTATCAATTGATTGCTTAATTCTATTATATGAATATTATTTTAATATTCCTTCAGAAAAAAAAGAAAAATATCAGATAATTTCTAACCATTTTCAATCAGATATTGAGAAAAAATTATCGCAAATAAAAAATGGAAAATCTATGGAAACAAGACGTTTGATAAATATTATTTTAAATAATAAAAATGTTGATTATGATAATAAAGGTCAAATTTTATTAATAATTTTAATTTTACAAAAATTATATAAAAGCCCAATCACAGAAGAACAATTTTTTATTTCATCATTATCTGAGGAAGAAACATTAATTATAGATTTAGAAAAAAGTAATCTATTAAAAAATCCTATTAAAATTGAAGTTAATTTTATTAAAGAAAGTTTAAAAATATTTTCAGAAATAGTAACAAAAATTAATGAATCAAGAATATCTATAGCCAAATTAAGAATTTTTAAAGATTTTATGGGGCAAAAAATATTTACTGAAAAATTGAAATTATTATGTTTAGAAAACAATTTTGGGGAAGATTTAAAAAAAAATATCATAAAGAAAATAAAAGAAATTAATAAAATAACAAGTGAACTTCTTGAAATGGATAATTATAAAACAAATTTTTTTGATAAATGTAATATTCAAGAATTAATGAGTTCAAGAGAAAGAATCTTAAAATTGTTAAAAAAAGGAGATGGTAATTTAAAATTATTATATTCAAACATAATTGTAGAAAATTTAAATGAAATTAAAGAATTTTTAAATAAAAATCAGAAATTTCAAGATTTATCAAATTCAATGATATTTTGTGATATGTTAAAAAATAAAAAAAATATATTATTAGAAAATAATGAACAAGAACAAATTTCATTAGATATGAATTATGAAATAATGGAAAAAGCACATGATGATTATGAGGAATTATTTAAATCATTAAAAAATGGAAAGAATATTTCAATAGATCAAATAAATGATTTATTTGGAAAAATGAATTATGAAAAAGATAAAGAATTAAAATTAATGAGTAATCATTTCTTAAAAAAAGAAGATAATCAATTTATTCAAGATTCAAATTATCTTATTAGAATTATTAATGAACAACAAAAATATTTAAAACAAATTGAATTATATAAAAAATTATTTAACTTTTTAAACTGTAGAACAAATGATATTACACAACAATTGGATAATTTTTATTATCTATTACAAAATTCATCTTCAAATGATTATAGTGAACTTAAAAAAGAATTAAAAAACTTAGATTATTTATTTAATATTAATGATTATAATTATATTGGTCAAGTAATGAGTGAATTATCTAATGAAAAATCCCAAAAAATTATACAATCTTTAATGAATAGAAGTTTAAATGATTTATATACACTTTTTGAAACTGAAGAAGTTTCAGAAATTGAAAAAATAATTAATGTTACTATTTTAATACATTCTATTTTTGAAGATACACAATCAAAATCAGAATCAGAATTAATAGAACATATTAAAACTTTTTTACCTAAGAAAATAAATGATCAAGAAAAATTAAAACAAAATTTTGGTTATTTATCTGATATTCAATCATTAAGTGAAATTGTTGAAAAAATTGAAAAAAAAGAAAAAGATGAAGAAAAAGAAAAAAAAACTATTGTAAAAGATTTTATTCAAAATTCAATTGTTTATATACAAATCAATCTAGAAAATCAAGATGAAGTAAAATTACAAAAATATTATTCAATAAAATGGAAAATAAATAAGGATAATGATGAAAATGAAAAATTAAAAGATGAAAATGAATTAAGAGATATTTTAGAAAGAGCATTTCTTACAAAAAAGGAAATTAATATTAATAATAATTATGATAAAGATGCATATGATGTTTTTGAAAAAATAAGAGAAATTAATGAAACAAATAAAAAATTTTCTGAAGTTACAGATAATATTTTTATGACTCAAAAATTATTAAATGAAAGTTATTCTAAAGGTTCTCAAACTCCAAATATTTTAATTTTTAGAATAAATAATGGAAATATTACAATTAGAGATGAAAAGAATGAAAATAATGAAGATTATGAAACTTTTATAAATAATTTAAAAGAACAAAATAATGAAGTATTAGGAAAAATAATGAATATTTATGAAAATGAAAATAATTTTGCTTTAACTTTTTTTTATGGACGACAATTTTTTGATCTTTGTAATTATATATTAAATAATGAAAAAGAAAAAGAAATACAAAATATTTTTAAATATATGACATGTGGAATGAATTTGGATTATTATTCACAAGCTAAAACTAAATTTAAAGAAGAAAATCCTTTTTTTACTTCATATAATTTTGAAGATTTAAGGTATTTCATCAAAGAATTATTTGAATTAAATAAATTAACTTTTGAAGATATTTTTAAACCTTATCTTATTTCAAATGAAAGATATAAAGATATTTCATCTGGACTTTATTCTTATAGAATTGGAAATGAAATAGAAAAAGAAATTATTAAGATTACTATTACATTAACAAATAATGTCCCATTAGCTTCTACTATTTTATTTTGTACAGATTATACTACAGTTGAAGAAATAATTTCTTTTTATATGAGATTTTTCCAATGCCCAATTAAAATTCCTTTCTTTTTAATAGGAATTAGTAAATTAAGAAATGAAGTTAAAGGTGAATTATTAAATGGTTTGAAAACAAGAGAAAGAAATAAAATAGATTCATTATTTATTTTTATGTTAAATTCAGATGAAATTAATGAATATACAGAAATTTTAAAATCAATAAGTAATTATAGAAATATATTAAATCTTCCTGATAATACAAATGAAATTCAATCAAAAATTAAAGAATTAATTGAAATTGATATTATTAATTCAAATAATTCTGGTGTTGGGAAAACTAATTCAATTAAAATATTTGCAAAAAATAATGATTTTAATTTAAATATTTTCCCTTTTGGAACAGAAGAAAATGATTATACTATTATAAAAAGATTAAGTGAAATTGATTTTACTTCTCATGAAAAGAATTTGCTTCATATAAGTTTTTATGATTTAAAGGATACAAAATATGCTAATAATTTTTTATTTAATTTAATATTTACAAAATGTTTTAAAAATGGGGAAAATGTTTATGTATTACCTGAATTTATTAAAATTATCATTGAATTACCATATACATTTATTGATTTTAAATCAAAAATATCTATTTTAAAATATTTTTCTTGTTATACAATCAATTTAAATAATATGCCTTTAATAGACACAGATGATAAAGATTTAATATTTAATTTGGATATAATATGTACCTATATTCATTATTATAAACATGATAAAATAAGTAATGAGAAAATTATTATTTCACCTAATGAAGGAGAAAATTCAAATATTATGGAATTTTTGCCAACTGACTACTATGATGCTATTAAAAATTGTTTTCAAGACAAAGATAATAAAAATTATATTCCAAACTATTACCAATTTAGAGCATTTGTTAATATATTATCAGATTTATTAAAAACATTTTCAGGGAATTTTTATTTATATCCAGAAATATTAAGTCAAGATGGGCAATTTAATAATAAATTAAAATGTAGGAAATTATTAGTAAAACGTTTAATTGAATTAGCAAAAATATGTACAATGTCAGCATATAAAAGAATATCAGAAGGGCAAAAATTCACATTTAATCTTATTCAAAATAATGATAATTCAGAATTTGAAAATAATAAAGCAATAGATTTCTTAGCTAATCAAGATAGAATTACATTTGATAAATTACCAGGAGGAATTGCTTTTATAAATAAAGATGGGCATTCATTAAGTGTTGTAACTAATTCTAATAAATTATCACAATTCGATGAAAGTATATTAATGACACTTTGGAATTCTCAAAACATTAAACCAATTGAAAATAATTTAATAAATTATCAAAATTTATCTTCTGAAGAATATATTGAACAAATTAAAATATATTTTAATTTAAATAAAGAGCCTTCAATTCCTGAAGGTTATGTTTTTACTGCAGATAATTTTTTTAAAATGATATTAATTGATATAAAAACAAATTCTTTTGTTCCAGTTGTTTTAATGGGTGAAACTGGATGTGGTAAAACATTTCTTATTAGAATGATATGCCAAGTATATAATATTAAATTAGAAATTAAAAACGTTCATGCAGGAACAACAGAAAAAGATATTATTGATTTTATGAATAATATAATTGAATTAAGTCATAGTTATAATTCTAAAATTTGGGTTTTTTTTGATGAAATTAATACTTCAAATGCTATTGGTTTAATTTCAGAAATTATGTGTAATAGAACTATGAAAGGAAAGAAAGTTCCTCAAAATTTAGTTTTTATTGCTGCTTGTAATCCTTATAGAAAAAAAGTTCAAACTAAATCAATTAATTATGGATTAGTTTATAAAAAATTTAAAAATAGAAATTTAGTTTACAATGTTGTCCCATTACCTCATTCTATTATTAATTTTGTTTTTGATTTTGGAAATTTATCTGAAAAAGATGAAAAAAGATATATAGGGTCAATGGTTAAACAAGTTAAAATTAATGATCCTACTTTTGAAAAATATGCAATAGAAATGATATCTTTTTGTCAAACTTATATAAGAAAACAAAATGGAATATCAAGTGTAAGTTTAAGAGATGCAAGAAGATTTGTAACTTTTTATAATTGGTTTTATAAATTAATTTCAGAAAAAAATAATAATGATATTGATTTAATATTTAAATCAATTTTATTTTCAATTTATATTTGTTATTTCTTAAGACTTCCAACAAAAGATGAAAAAGATAAATTATATGAAGAATTATGTAAATTATTAGGATCACATGGTAAAAAAATAATGAAACAAAAAATGAGAGGATTGGTAAATAACGAAATGGTGCAACTTGCCAGTAATATTTCTCTTCCAGAAGGAATTGCAATGAATTCAAGTTTACAAGAAAATATATTTGCTTTATTTAATTGTATTATGAATAAAGTTCCTATATTTATTTGTGGTAAACCAGGTTGTAGCAAAACTTTAAGTTTTGAATTATTAAAAGATAGTTTACAAGGATTAAAATCAAAAAGTCCTTATTTTAGAAAATTACCATCAATTTTTCCTATTTATTTTCAAGGATCTTTAACTACTACTTCAAAAGAAGTGAAAGAAGCTTTTGATAAAGCAAAAGAATCAGCAAAAAATATGAAAGAAATAATTCCAGTTCTTTTCTTTGATGAAATGGGATTAGCTGAAATTTCAGAAAATAATCCTTTAAAAATTTTACATTCTGAATTAGAATATGATGAAAGTGATAAGACAGTTGCATTTGTTGGTATTTCTAATTGGGCATTAGATGCTTCTAAACAGAATAGAGGTATTTTTATTTCAAGACCTGATCCTAATTTAGATGATTTAGTTGAAACTGCAAGAGTTATTTCAAAAGCTTATAAAAATCAAGCAAATTTCAATTTATTTGAAAAAATTTCAAAATCATATTATGACTATAAAAATCAATTTCCAAAATTGAAAGATAATATTTTAAAACAACAAGCTGATTTTCATGGAACAAGAGATTTTTATAATTTAATTAAATTATTAACTATAAAAACAAGAAGTAGTAAATTTAATGATGTTAAAGATTTATATTTAAAAGCTTTAAATGCAATTGATAGGAATTTTAGTGGGTTAAAATATAATGAAAGAGAATTTAAGCCTCTTAGAAGAATTTTCAAAGAAGAATATAATCAAGATGAATTGCCTGGATTTAATATTTATGAATGTCTTAAAGATAATATATTAGATAATGATTCAAGATATATATTATTAATTTCTAATGGTGCTATTTCTACTTTTATATTAGAAACGGTTTTAAAGGAATTAAATAGAGAATCACTTTTTTATTTGGGAAGTAAATTAAATAAAGATGTTTCAAAAAGGGAATATTCATATAATATGCTAAATAAAATAATTGCAAATATTGAAGAAGGAAGATTTTTAATATTAAGAAATTTAGATATTATTTATCCTTCTTTATATGATTTTTTCAATCAACATTATACTTATTCAGGAATTAATAATAATAGAAAATATACAAGAATTTCAATTGGTATGATAAATAAACCAAGAATATTAGTTAATAATAATTTCAAAATGGCAATTTTAATTGATGATGATAATATTTTATCTCAAGATCCACCTTTTTTAAATAGATTTGAAAAACATTTAATTACTTTTGATATTTTATTAAATAAAGAAGAAAAAGGAATTTCTGACAAAATCATTGAAATAATAAATAATATTACAACTATTAAAGATGAAACAAATAAACCATTTATTAATATTGAAAACCAAAAAATAAATTGTGATAAAGAAGAAATTAATGGTTTAGTTTATTTAACTCTTAAAGAAATGGAAAAAAAAGATATTAGTTTAGCTTTTGAAGCTGTGGTTTCAACTTTAACAAAAACATTTTCACAAGATGTAATTTTCTTTGTAAATAATTCAAATGCAGAAGAAAGGCTTATTAAATATATTAATACTTGTTATCATAAAAATTGTTTTGTTAATTTTTCACAATATATAAGAAAATTAAATCAAAGAAAAAATATAATTTATACATTTTCAAGAATATATGAAGATATAAGTTCAACTATTGGAAATATTCAATGTAATTTTATTAATGATAATATTACAAAAGATACAATATATGAAAATTTTATTTCAAAATTTGATAATCAAAATGATATTGAAAATTTAATAATGAAATTCTATAATTTAAGAGCAGAAGAAGAAGAAGATTTAGGAATTGAAAATAAAAATGCAATTATATTAAAATTCGGAGTAGAAGATACTGAACATTTAAATTTAGTTGCTCAAATTATTAAAAATATTGAAAAAACAATTGGGGATGAAAAAATATTAGAGAAAAAATTAATTTTCCTAACAATTCATTTAAAAAGATGTTTTTATAATGAAAAAATGGATGATTCTGTTAAAATTAAATCTAAAAATTATATTTCTCATCTAAATCAAGAATATGAACAAAGATTTATTGATAATTTAAATGCACCACCCCTAAAATATCAATATAAATTTTTAGATATAATTGGAGATAATTCTAATATACATCTTTTTAGAATATTAAATATAGAAAAAACATTTTCTGAATTAATTTATGATGTTTATAATACTTTTAAATTTACAAATATTAAAGAATTTGGTATGACTAGTGGTGAATATATTACAAAAATTATTAATGATTTTCAAAATAATGAAAATTCTAGAAAATATATTATTGAACTTTCAAATAATTATATTCAAACTGTATCAAATCTTAAAGATAGTTTCTGGAAAAAAAGAGATATATGTGAAAAAGATGTAGATATTTTATCTAGACTTAAACAATTTGGAAGAAATTTGATTAAAAAATATTTAATTAAAATATTCTATCTTTTAGAAAGAGAAGCTAAAATAAAGTTATTATTTAATATTCAAGAACCAGATGATAAACAAATAATTGATAATTTCATTTTACAATATCAAAATGAAGATATGAATTTATCAGATAACATATTAAGTAATAGACTTGAAAAAGGAATTTCACTAAACTATACAAATAGTGACAAATTATTTATATTAATAACTCAATTAATGAATTCAAAAAAATATTTAATAAATTTTGAAGATAATGAAAATGATTCTGGTTTAAAAGATGTTCAAATTAAGGATGATGATTTAAAAAAAATTTCTTCTGAATTTAGAGAAACATTAAAAAAATTATTAGAAGATTTTGCAAATGATATTAAAACAGAAATTAATAATGATGAAAATTTAAAAATTTTATGTAAATTAACAATAAATGATAAAATTGATATAATTTCAGATTTTATTAGTTTTTATTCAAAAATAAATAAATATGAACCTGATTTTAAAAATTTTTTGACTTATTTATATGATAAACTTTATTATAATTTTTCAGAAAATATTTGTTTACAAAATGATGAAAAAGATATTTTTGAATTTATTGTGTACTGTATTTTATTTACATATTCCAGAAAAAATTTTATTTTTTTTATTCAAGATAATATAAGTAAAGTATGTAAATTAGCAAGAATAGAGCAATTTGATTTTATACAAGAAATTAAAAATAATATTGAAAATAAAACAATTAAATTTATTGAAAATGAACAAAATCCAAATGAAAAAAAAATAATTAATGAAGTTGTTTATATTTTAAATGATTCATTTTTATTTATTCTATCAAAAAAAATTGGAGCAATTAGAAATGAAAAATTAAAAGAATATTTTAATTTACTTTTATCAATTTATAATGAGGATTTAAATTTTGAAAGAGAATATAATTTATATAGTAGTCAAATCTTTCAATTAAAAAGTATAATTGATTTATTCATAATTGTTGAAAATGAGGATGATTTAGGGGATAAAATGCAAACATTCATCAATTTTATGGAAGAAGAATTAAAGTTATCTATTAATGAAGTTGAAAATAAAATTGAAAAATTATTAAATCTTTTTGATATAGAATTTCAATTTTTCAATTCTTTTTCTCAAAACGAACAATTTTATGAATATCTTATTAGTATTCTTATCAATAAATATAAATCATTTACAGAAATTGAATTACAGAACAAAATAACTGAAAATATATTATTGAATTTAGGATTATTGAAAAATTCTTATCAATTTTTATTACTAATTTTTGAAAACTTCGAATTATCAGATGATGTTTTTGAAGGAAATGGTAGTAATGATAATAGTGATGCATTTACTTTAATGACTAATTTACATATGCCTGAAATTAATAAAAAAGTATTTCATCTCATTTTGTTAAATATTTTTAATGAAATAATATTAGAAAAAAATTCAGAACATTTCAATAATGGAAAACCAAATGAAAAATTTTTTAATGATACATATGAGAAATTTAAAACATATATGGAGTCTTTAAATTATAAAGAATATGAAAATAAACAAAATGGAATTTTTATTAAACTATATTATATTAGTTTTATTAAAATCTATATTTTTTATATTTCAGAAATTTATTCAAATAAAAATTTATTTGAGCAATTTAATGGTTTGAATGATATAGATTTTATTAGTGATATTAAAAGCAATTCCGGTTATAAACCATTTTTAAAATATTTTATTAAATGTGTTAAATATTATTTAAATGATTCCTTTACAAGTTTATCAACACATGATTATGGATATTTTGGTTTAAATGAAATAAAAGATGATTATTTAACAAATGATAATCCATATCTATTTCATCCTTTAGAAATTATATGTATTGATAATTATGAAAAATATAATCAATTAAGAGAATTATATAAAAAAGAATTAAATGATAATTTTATAAATGAAGAAATTACACAACAAATGATTAATTTAGATAATAACAATGAAAAATTATTTTTTGAATTTATTTTGAATGAAACTTTATGTGGTGCTTTTAATAAAGAAAGTTCAAATGATTTTATTAACCAAATAAATAATATAACTAATTGGTGTTTAGGAGAAATAACAAATAATGATATAAAAAAAATATTAAAAGCTATTCAAAATTTTAAAAATAAAACTTTTTCTGATAAAGAAACAACTTTAATTGTATTTTGTTTAATATTTTATATAAATATTAATGAGAAGGAAAAAAATAAAAAAAACAATAATAATAATGAAGATATTTTACAAGATTTAAATAAAACAAATAAAAAAAAATTAATTTTCCTATTATCTGAATTTTTAGCACTATCTATTTCTTTTTCTCAATCTTTAATTGAAAACAATAATGAAGAATGCTTAGATAATATGAAAAAAATAAATAATATAATATTGAACTGTGAACAAATAATGAATAATTTATATGATAAAAGTGATATTTTCACTCTTTTAAATATTTTAAAAAAGAATTTTATTAAAAAAAATGATGATGAAAATTATGAAAAAATTATCGAATCAACGATTAATAATTTAGATAATGATAGATTTATGCAAGAATATAATTTATTAAATTCAAATTATTTAAAATATACTAATTTATCTGAAACAATAAGAGTAAATATCAATGAATTAGAAATAGATAAAAATAATCCTTATGAAGAATTTCTTTTCATTCAAAAATTTACAACATCTTCAGATATTTTAGAAAATATAAAACAAAAAGAAACGAATTCATTAATTAATTTTTATATAAAACAAAATGTTGATATTCAAGATATAAATAAAATAGTGAAATATATTAATCCAGTTATTTCCAAAATATATCAAGAATATAATGGTAAAATATCAAAACAAAATATTGAATCAAAAAGGATTATTGAATTATTTAATGGGGAAAAAGAGCAATTAAAAGAATTTAAAAAAATATATAATAATTTTTCAAAACAAAAAATTAATGATTATCAAAGTATTAAATCTTTTATATTTTATGAAAATGAAGATAATTGTGAAATTGCACAAATTTATCAAACATATATAAGAAAATATAATAAAATTTTAGATGAATTTCAAAAATTTTCAAAAGACTATAATTTGAAATATTCTAATAAAAGAATAAATTTTCAATATGCAAATTTATTTCAAATTCTTCAACCATTATCAGAAAATGAAGATGATGATAACAACAATACTGTTAATATTTTAAATTTTATTAAAAAAAATATTTCTTATAAAATAAGATGCAATAAAAATACTGAAATTATAAATTATAATATATTTAAAGGAATAAATTATGATTTAAAGAAAATTGAAAAAAATATTCTTGAAACTATTATTATAAATAAAGAAAAAATGAATGATAAATTAATATATTTTACTTTTGAATTTGAAGATAATCAAAATAATAATAAAGGAAATCTCCAAAATTTAATTGATATATTTGAATCTAATCATCAAAACAAAAAATCAATAGATGAAAAAAATAAAGGAGATATTATGGATTTAATTTCAAAATTGAAAGAAAAAGAAATTGAATTTTTAGAAGCTTTACAAAAAATAATATCTTGTATTAAAGAGGAAGAAAATTGTGATGATGAATCAATTTCAAATAT
>Ga0256407_10005837_pt1 | contig 19400 bp, 10 predicted proteins | sample RumenRJG_04DNA_FD_193489 | JGI IMG/M metagenome (GOLD analysis project Ga0256407, IMG submission 193489) | Bovine rumen microbial communities from Lethbridge, Alberta, Canada - RJG_04 | ecosystem: Host-associated > Mammals > Digestive system > Stomach > Rumen | place: Canada: Alberta... | reverse complement strand
TTTATTCATTAAATAATTATTATTTTCATTTTTCTCCTTTTGAATAAGAAATTGTCCTTTTTGTTCATATGGATCATAATTTTGATTTATATTTGAATTAGCAAAATTATTCATAGAAATTGCATTTAAATTAGAATTATAGTTTTCATTATTTTGATTTAATATTTTGTTTTTTTTTTCAAATTCATTTTGAGTAATATTTATAGAAGGACTAAATTCCATAGTAAAAAGATTATCAGTTACTTCCTCAAATCTTTTATATTGATTTTTCAATTTTTCAAATAATTGATTTAAAGTTTGAGAATTCTCATTTTTTTGTTCTTCTGATTGTGATGGTTTATTTCTTCTTTTTTTTAAATTTAAATGTAATTCTCCTTCTTTATAAACATTTTCATTATTTTCAGATTTCATTTTTTATCCTATATTAAAACTAAAAATTATATTTAATTATAATATAATTAAAAAAATTAAAATACTAATTTTTTGTTTTTTAATAAAAAAATAACTTTTAAAAATGCAACAAACAAAAAATGAAAACAAACAAGAACAACCATTAGAATTTACAAAAATTCAAGGATTTGATGTATTTGAAAAATTACCAGAAGAGACTAAATTAAAAAGTTACAATGAAGAATTTTTTAACACATTAAATAATTTAAAATTTTTATCTTGTTCAATTCCAGATGATGATAAATTATTTTATCATTTTGAACAAAATGAAAATGCATCATTAACATCAACAATTGGTCAAATGGAAGTTACAGTAAAAGAATTAAGTGGAATTAATATTGAAGTAAAAGGTTATTTAGAAATTATTCAAAGTCATGTTGATACATTAAAAAAAAGAGTTGAAGAAAAAGATGATGAAGGACTTGATGATTTAATTCCAGAAATTAAGAAATTAGAATTGAGTTTAAAAAATTTTTTAGTTGAACAAAAAACTGATAAATTTAAATTAATTAAAGAAATTGCTATTTTACAAAAAGAAAAAGATGAGTTATATAATCAAATTCAAAATTGTTTTGTTAGAATTGCTAAAGTTGAAAAAGATGTTGGGAAAAAATGTAAAAATTTAAAAAAAAATAATGATAGGTCTTTTAATATGAATCAAACTCAAATGAATAGTACTGTTAGTGAAAAAGAATATAATAATACTAAAATACAATAAATTTTAAAATTTTCTATTTTTAAAAAATTTTATTTTTATTATTTTATAATTTTATATTAATGAAAGGTAATTAATTATATTTTTATTTTGATTTATTTAATACATTTATTATTAATATTTAACAAATAAATAATTTATATATTTTTAAAATGTCTGAACAAAAAGAAATTGAAGAAACTAATAAAAAAATTAAAAATGAAGATGGAAATAAAATTGAAATTAAAGAAGGAATTGATTTAGATGTAAAAATAGAAAATGAAAATGAAAAAAAAGAATTAGAAGAACTAAAAGATAAAATCGTAATTAAAATTCCAGAAATGAAAAATGAAAATTTTATAGAAGAAACAGGAAATAAATCAATTGATTTATATGTTAATAAAATAAATCACTTTAAAAAAGTTTATTTCTTTACTGAACAATATACAGATACAATAATACAATTATTTAATAGATTATTATTACCATTATTTACAAAAATAAGATATTCATATATAATAGAAATAAAACCCTTATTAAAATATTTTAAAGAAATTTCTTTAATTTATTCAAATTTATCAAATGATATGAAAAAATTAAATGAAAATGAAAAAAGTTTATGGAATCAAAAAGAAAGTATTATAGGAGAAGATGCGGCTAATATTATTTTAAAGACGAATAATTCAATTGATGATAATTTCAAAAATATTTCTTTAGATATTAAAAAAAAAGTATTATCAAATCCTCTTTTTTCAAAAATTGATATGGTCCATATTAGATTAGATTCTTATTCAAAAAAGATAAAAAATACTGTTTTAGATTTAGAAAAAAAGAAAAATGATTATATAAATTTATATACAAAAAATTATGAAAAACAATTTGACTTATTTAAAACTGAAATAAAATCAGATAATTTAAATACAATAATTCAGGACTTTTTAGATTATGTTTTAATTGAATATAACTTAATAACATCATCAAATCAAATGTATACTGATATAAATCATTTTTTAAATGAAATGAAAATTTTAATTAATAATCTTAAAGATATATTAAATGAACATATTGAATTATTAAGACAGTGTGTTGAAATTTATCATAATCAAACTACAGTTATTTTTGATAATGATTTATATAAAACTTTTGGTGATGTTGATAAATTTATGGAAGGTTCTACTCAAGTTGCAATTAATGAAAAATTATCTGCATTTAATTTATTAGAAAAAAATGTACCCTTTAATACATCAAATGAATTTAATGATTTATTATCTTTTTTCCAAAAAATTTTAATTAAATATTCTGATTTTATAGATAATAATGAAATTAATAATGATGACAGTTTTAAAGTTGAAAAATATTCTTCTTTAAATCAATTAATTGAATTTTTATCATCTTTAATTCCAAAAAAAATTAATATAAATTATAATGATTTAATTGTATATTCAAAAAATTGTAAAAGAAGTGCAGGAATGTTTAAAGGATTTAAAAATTCATTTATTGTTGTAACTATTCAAGGACATGTTTTAATTTTAGATGAAGAAAAAGAAAAAAATGAAGATATTATTGCAAATAAATTATTTTTAGTTTATAATAAATCCAAAGTTGCTATGAGACAAAGGAAATCTAAAAAATCTAATTTTATAATTGGAATATGGGAGGTTAATAATAAAAAAAAAAGTAAAAATTTAATTATTGATACTTTAAGTGAAGAAAATTTGAAAGAAACTATTAAAAATATTGGAGGATTAGTTGATGGGGGAAAAGAAGATGAGAAAGATGATAATGAAGAAGAAGAAAAAGATGATAAAGAAAAAAATGATAAGGAAATAAATGATAAAGAAAAAGGAGAAAATGAAAATGAAAATAATAAAAAAGAAAGTGAAAAATAATTTTTAAATAAGAAAAAAATAATTTAAAAATTAAGTATTTAAAGTCTAAAAAAATAATAAACAAAAAAAATGAATAAAAAAATTCATATTTTATATATTATTTTATATATTTATAAAAATTTTATTATAAGCAGCACTTATAAATAAAATTTTTTCAAAAGTCAATCAAATCTTTTTCATAATTAAAAAAGTAAATATTACAAATTAATTAATCAATATTTTAATTTTTATTTAGCATATATAGAATTAATAAATTATAATAAAAAAATATATATATATTTTATAAATAATTGAAATTAATATGAAGGACTTCAAACAAAATACATCAAATGGTATGAACAGTCCAAATGGAAAATATCTTCAAATACAATTAAAACCAAATCAAATTCCAATAAAAAATTTTGGAATATTTACATCATATAATTCAAATTCAAATTCTTTTCGCCAGGCATCATTAAAATCATCAACTAAAGTTTCACCAGGAAAAAATACAAATTATAAAAAAAATAATAATGAAGAAATGATAAGTGAACAAAAAGAAATTGAAGATAATGCATTAGATTTTATCAGAAAGAAATTTATGAAAAAAAAAAATTCAAATTATTTAAATTATACAAATCCAATAAATTATCCTAAAAAAGTTTATGGAAGTAGACATGAAATTATAAGAACTCATATTCAAAATTCAAATAGTATAAGTTTACATTCTCAAAATAATACTAAATTAAATAAGGAAAATATAATTGAAGAAAAGAATAAAACTTTAAATTATTCTCTAAATAAAAATACTATAATTTCTCCTAGAGAAATTATTAAAGGAAATAATATTAAAAAGATGAATTTGAAAAATAATAGTAAACAGAGATTTAGAAGTGGATTTCATAAGAAAAAAGTTTCAATGAAAATTTTTGATAAATTAATGAAAAAAGATAATTTAAATATTACTTCTAGACATAAAAAAATTGCACATACAACTATTAATTCAAGGAAGAATTCTCATGAAAAAAAAATGAATAAATTAATTCATAAAAAAAAGAATAATGGAAATAAAATAACTTTTTATAATAAAAATAATAATTATTTAATTCCAATTAAAGAAAAAAAAAATTCAATTAATAAATCTTCACTACAACCAAGTGAAAATTCTTCAATTGTAAATTCTATTAATATTAATAATATAGCATCTCATCAGATAAATAATATTAATTTAAATGATAAGAAAATTATTAGTCAAAAAGGCTTTTTTCCTTTAACTGCACCAATTTCAAAACAAAATTCAAAAGCAAATTCAAAACAAAAAAATGGTTGTCATGAAAAAATAAAAAAATCAAAAATAGAAAAGTTAAATTTAGTTAATTTAAAAAAAAATTATACTACTACTAATTCACCAAGCCATTATATTATAAATAGTAATAATAATATGAAAATTAACACTGAATTTAATAAAGATGATTCTATTATTCATAATTATTTATTCCCAAAAAATCAAAAATTAAAAGAATTTATATTAAAAAAAAACCATAATTCTAATATAAACAAATTATTAAATGAATTTAAAAATGATATAGGATTAAATAGATTAAAACAAGATAAACAAAAGCAAAAAAGCAAAAAAGAAATAAACATTTCATCAGGCAAAAACAACTACAAAACAGAAAACCAAAAATCAAGTCATATAACTCAAGAAAAGAAATCAAAATCAAATTCTAAATCAACAGAAAAAAAACATAAAAGAAACAAAAAAAATGTAAATTCAAACTCATTATTAAATATATCAAACACATCATTATTATCAACAATGAAAGATTCAAATTATTATATGAAAGAAAGTGAATCTTTATCAAAATATATAAAAGAATATTATAATAAAAATAAAGAATATCCAAAAACAGATTTATCATTTTATAAATATGGTAGAATGATAGGAAAAGGTGCTTTTGGAAAAGTAAATTTAGGATTAAATATTTTAACAGGAAGAGTTGTAGCAATTAAATCATTTAATAAAGATAATATTAAAAATGAATTGTCGAAAAAAAAAATATTATATGAAACAAATTTAATGAGAAAATTACGTCATCCTTCAATAACAAAAATATTAGAAACATTTGAAAGTGAAAAATATATTTTTATAATAATGGAATATATCTCAGGTGGAAATTTACAATCATTTGTAAAAAAAAGGAGAAAACTAAGTGAAAAAACAGCTAAAATATTTTTCAAACAAATAATAGAAGGAATAAAATATATTCATAGTCAAAATATAGTACATAGAGATATAAAATTAGAAAATATTTTAATAGATTTAAATAATAATATTAAAATATGTGATTTTGGAGTAGGAATAATGATAAATCAAAATTCAATCTTACATGATCAATGTGGAACTCCAGTTTATATGGCCCCTGAAATAATAAAAAATGAAGGTTATTTTGGCTTTCCTGTTGATATTTGGTCAAGTGGAATTGCTCTTTATATTATGTTAAGTGGAAATGTACCTTTTAATAGAGGAAAATTGCATGATTTACAATATTCTATTTTAAATACTCCTTTAAATCCTATTAAAGATATTAGTAATGAAGCTAATGATTTATTAAAAGGACTTTTAAATAAAGATCCTAATAAAAGATTAAGCCCTGAAGAAATTTTAAATCATCCTTGGTTAAATTGTGAAGAGTTAAATGTTGATTTTAATGGAGTTTTATATGTTAATAAATATCATTTATTTACTAATACTGAAATGATTATGTTAAATAAAAACCATATTGATTATAGAAAAGCTAATAAAGATGAATTAAATGAAAATTTTACTTTGAGGAATTTATTTACTGTTGATAATGAAATGATTAAAAATTCTGAGAGTAAAAGTATTATTTTAGCTCCTTATAATTCAATTTTGAGTGATGATGATGAAAGTGATGATTTAGATTTAGATAATAAAGAATTAAAAATGGAAAATGATATTTTGAAATTTGCAAAAAAAGTAAAAGAATATAATATTAATTATGAATTAAATAATAATGAAGAAATTGATAATGGTATGTTAATTAATTCTAAAACTGATATTAATGATGAGTTAAATAATTCAAAAATAAATGATAATCCTAAAAGTTATAATAATAATTCTATTAATATTAATAGTACCAGAACTAATTCAATGAAAAAAAATAAAAATACTTCATGTTCTATTTTAAATCCTTATTTTAGTATTAATGAAAATTGTGTTAAAATGGTTTCTGATTTAGGATATAAAAAAGATTATGTGATTAAATGTTTAGATAAACATGAATTAAATCAAGCAACTGCTGCTTATTATTTATTTTCAATTTATGAGAATATCAAATGTTAAAATATGTGTTTGTAAAAGGAAAATAATAATATTTTATTATATATAATTATGAATTGTGTGAAAGTTATTTTTATTTATTTTTTAATTTTTTTAATTTTGAAGTTAATGATTCATTCATAAAATATAATTTTAATAAAAATGATTTATTTAAAATAAAATTATTTTTAAATATATTTAATTATGTCAAACAATATAAATCAAAATACATTCTCCTTTATAGAATTAGATAAATTAATAAATCAAAATTACTCATCAAATCAAGACGAACAAACAAAAAAATTTTCATCATTAATAACTCCAAAAGAATCAAAAATAAAAGAACAAAAATTAAAATTTGAACCAAATTCAAATGTAGCTAGAATTAATTTATATGAAAAAAAAGAAAATCTAAATATCCTAGAACAAAAAGACAAAAATAAAGAAAAAACAGATATAATAAATAATATAACAAAAAATTTCAAAGATGCAGAGAAAATGAATATAAAAGATAATAAAAAAAAGAAAGAAATAAAAATAAATAAAGAAGTAACATATAAATTTAATCCAAATGAAGATATAAACATGTCAGATAAAGCATTGCCACATCCAAAAAAGGAAAAAAAAAAAACAAATCCAGAAGAATTTGGAATATTAAATGCAATAAATAATATAAAAAAAAAAGATCCAGATTCATATGTCCCAATATTATTACCATTTGGTTTAAATAAAGAAGAAACAAATAATAAAAAAACTACAAAAGATGAAATTTATTTAAATGATAATGAATTAAATGAAAATAATATTTTTGTTATACAATTTCCAAAACAAATTCCAATTAAATCTGAAGAACAAGAAAAACAAAAAATGGAAGAAAATAATAATGATGAACCTATGTATGATGATAATGGTTATTTAATTCAACCTGAATTTAAAAATGTATTTAAGGAAATTCCAAAATATTCAAATTTGGGAAAGTTGAAAATTTTCAAAAGTGGAAAAGTTAAAATGGAATTTGGTAATGTATTATTTGATGTTATTCCTGGAAGCTTTATTAAATTTGCACAACAAGCTTCAATTATTAAAAAAGATAATAAACAAACTTTTTTATTAGGAAAAATTAATTCTAAGAAATTAATTGTCATTCCTGAAATTAATTAATTAAAAATTTTTTTAATTTGTATATATTTTTTTATATAATTTTAATTCTCTTTGTTATTTATAAATTTTTCGTTTTTTTTTATTTATATATTATCAATTTTTATTTTTTTATTTATATTATTTGAAAGTTTTCTATTTTAAAAAAGGGATTTTTGTTTTTATTTTTTTCTATTTTTTAATATTTGTTTTTGAAGATGATTTTAAATTTTTCATATTTTGTTTTTTTTTCAAATTTTCTAAAAAGAATTTTCTATTTACTCTTATAGGAACTGGAGAAAGATAGGATGAATCATTACAATTAATTCTGGTATTAGAATAATCTACTTTAGGTGACATTAAAATTGATTTTTGAGAAGTAATAGTTGAATCATTTTTATTTTGAGTTAGTGTTGATTTATTAGGAGTAAATGCATTATTTTTTTTAATAGTATAGCCATATTTTTCTTTGAAATTTTTTTTTGATTTTGTTTCTAATAAAAAATTATCACATGAATTTCTTTTTGAAATATAAGATGATCCTTGAGCTTTTTTAATATAATTTTTATGCTTTTTCTTCAATTCTGAAAATGGAGATTTATTTTCCAAATCAATATTTTTTGGGGAATAAAGTATATTTTCTTTTTCTTTTTTAGTTTTATTTACTTTTTTATATATTTGTTTTATTTTTAAATTATTTGGTTTTTTATTTGTTGTTTTTTTTTCTTCTTTTTTCATTTGATAAATTGAACCATATAAATTGTAATTTTTATTTTTATTTTTATTTATATTCAAATTTTGTTCATAAATTCCTTTTGTACTTTTACATTGCTTAACTGAAGTATTAATTCTTTCTGAAAATAAATTATTATTTTTTGGTGTTGTTATATTTGTTTTTGAAGGACTTTTTAATTCAAATTCATATTTTTTTACAATTTGAGGACTCATAATTGTTTGTTTTCTTTGATTATTATTATCTATAATTTTTAATTGTGAAGGAATTTTATGATATATTGGACTTGTTATTGTTTTTTTATTACTATTAGTTGATGATTCAATATTTATTGTTTTATGATTCTTTTTTAAATGAGGAGTAAAAGCATTTAAATGTTTATTATTAAAGTTATTTTTATTTGAATCATATTGATAATAATTATTATTTATATTAATAATTGTATTTCCTTTTGGAATTATAATATTTTGATAATTATTAATTATATTATAATTTTTATCATTGTTTCCTGAATTTAAATTTGATAATAATTTATGAATATGATTATATGTAGGTGATGCAATATTTGTTAATATATCTTTTGGATTTAAAGATATATGATTTTGAGAATTAATTATTTTGGAAATATATTTTTTTGATTTTTTTGGTGAAATTAAAAATTGATTTTCTTTATCAATTTGTTTTTGTTTCTTAATATCTTCTTCAATTAAAATTCCTTGTTTTAATTCATCAGTATAAATTTTACTAGTATTCATAATATTTAAAATTTTTTCAATAGAAAGATTGGTTTCATTAACTATATTACAATTATTTTTATTTTCATTTGTAAAAGAATTTTCATTATTTGGAATAAATTTTTTAGAAAGATAAGAAATAGAAATAGAATTATTAAAAGAATTATCATCAAAATCTCTTGTTTCAGATGGATTATAATTTTGAATGTCATCATTAATATCTTTAGTAAAAACTTCAATATTATCCTTATTTTTTAAATATTTTTTTTCACCACCAATTAATCTTCTATTTTCTTCTTCTTCTTTTTTAATTTCATTAACGGCATCTATCATTTTTTGTTTTCTTCTTATATTTTTATATAAATATTCACTTTCTGGGAGAATCATATAATTTGGAAAAATTTTTGAATAATTTTCATAAAAAGTTAAAATTCTATTTAATCTTGGTTTTGATTCTATTTTTGAATAAAATCTTCTTAGAAATTCAGTTGAGTCATCTAATATTAAATAATCTTTATAAATTGCGACAACTCTACTTTTTTCATTATATAATAAATAATTCCCACATTGATGATTATATGTATATTCTATTGATAAATATTTTTGCTTTAATTTTTTATTTATATTTGATTCTATTTTATTTAAACTTTTGATTTTAGTATTTGTAATTTTTGAATTCATTTTTTTTAAAATTAATTGTAAAATTAATAATATTTATTATTTTTCTTTTTGATTATAATGTTTAATATGTATTTACATTATATAAATGAAAAAATATAATTATTTTAATTTAAATTAAATCATCTATTGTTATATCTTGTGTCAAATCAATTTTATTTTTATTGTTTTCTTCATCATTAATATTTCTCATATTAATAAATTTTGAATTAATATTTTTTTGTATATTATTATTAATTAAATTTATATTATTTGATATAGAATTTTCATCATTTATATAATAATTTTCTTCTTCATTATCATTATTCTTTTTACAATCTTCATTAATAAACTTATCTTTAATATCATTTAATATTATATAATTATTTTCAGCATATTTTAATGATAATTTCTTATCATATTTTCTTTTATTTATTTTAGGAAAAATGGTAAAATGTCTTAAATCCACTAAATGTTCATGTACTTTATTAATTTCAAATAAATTTTTATATTGTGGTTTATCTAATTCAATAAATGAGATATTATTATTTTTATCATTATAAAAAGTTTTATTTTTTATATTTATAAATGAATTTATTTTATTATTTTTATCTATTTCTCTTTTTGTTTTTGGTTTTTTGTCATAATCTAAAACTTTCCTCATATGTTCTATTGTTTGGCATGATGCAGATTTTTTAATACTTTTCATATCTATATTTTTTTCATATAAATCAACATGAGGATTTATTCTGTTTAATATTATCTTATTATTACTATTATTTTTCTTATTTTTTTTGTTTTGAAATTGTTTTGAATATTTTTCTATTGAATTTTTACTTTTTTCTTTTAAATTAGATAAACTTGAAGAACGATTTAAATTATCTTTTATTTCTTTTAACTTATATGAAATTGAGGATTCTATTTTTGAATTTGATAAATCTTTTCCATCAATTAATAATGAATAAATATCGTTAAATTTTTTTTTAGTCTTTTCTCCTAATTGATAATTAAATGAAGGATTAAAATCATATATATTTTTTTTATATTTCAAATTCTCTTTTTCATTTTTTGTTTTGTTAGTAAAAAAAGAAAATTTATCTTGAATTTTATTTGGGATATAATTCATATATTTAAAGCATAAAGAATTATTATATTTTTTTTCTATATTGTTTTTAGAACTTTGCATTTTCTTTTTTTTAAGAGATGCTATAAATTTTTTTTGATATATATAATTAGTTGATTTTTCCTCATATTTATTCTTTTTCATTTCAATTGAATTAAGATAATTGATTGCATTATTATATCTATTTTGTAGTTTATTATTGAAATTATCCATTTATTTTATAGAAATATTTAACGATAAATTTATTTAAAATAAATTAAGGAATTATATTTCATATATTAAATATTAATAAATTTCAATTAAATTTGTATTTTATTTCATGTATATTTAAAATCTTGATTTATTTATTTTATAATTAATTATTTCTCCTAATATTTTTTTTAAATATTAAAAAAATAAGTTCTCTTTTTAATGGAGTTTGAAATAATTAAATTTAAATAAATATATTAAAGATCTTCAATTTTTTTATCGTTTTTTTTCTGGCTATCTTTATCATTATTTTCTTCTTTATCAACAAAAATACTTTCATCATCTTTATCTTTATCTTTAGCAAATGTATTAACAGGATGAAAAACAGCATTAATCCATTTATCAATCTCTTCAAATTTATAATCCCCATAATAATGAGAAGGATTATCTTTTTCTTTTTTTAAATATAAATAAACAGTAGGAACTTTAATAGGTTCTCCCCCATATCTAATTTCATTATTATTAATTTCATAACCTACAAATTTTAAATCATATTCAGTATTATTTTTATATTTATCCATTAATTTTTCAAAAATTTCAAAATCTTCTTTATTATCATACGTAGAATGCATTAAAACTAAAACATTTTGAGGATCATTTATAATTTCTTTATCAAAAGTTTTACCAATTACAATTTTAAATTTATATTTTTCAATTAAATCTTTTGTTGGTGGTTCTGATGTAGCTAATAAAGGAAGAATTTTATTATTATTTATATCATTAATAAATTTAATAATATTTTCTTTAGTAATATTATCTTCCATTTTATATACAAAAGTATCTTCTCCTTTTATTTCATAAAAAGTAACAGCAGGTAAATCATTATCATATAAATAAAAGAATTGTGAAGTTTCTTTACCAACTTCATTATCAACATCAGATATTAAAAAATAGTATTTTTTTCTATATTCTTTAGCAACTTCTTTAATTATAGAATCTAAATTTGAATCTTTTTCATTTCTAAAAAAGAAAAGAACAGATTTATTATATTCATTAATATAATAAGGATGTGATTCATCTAAAATTGCACCCATTCCAACACTAAAAATTGATAAAAATTGATTAAATGTTTCTGCTAAAAATTCTAAACTTTCTTCTTTTAAAAAATTATTCAATGAAGCAAAAGGTTCATCGTGGGGTTTAAAGAATATAATATCATTATTATATTTACCAATACATTCATCACTTTGGCATATTGCAAATTCAAATAAATTATTTTTATCTGCTATTTCTTTAAATATTTTTTCTTTTTTTAAATCTTTTTCAGTTAATAAAAGAAGTAATTTATTTTCTTCAATAAATTTTTCAACTTCTTCAAGTTTTTTAAAAATATTATAATGAAATTTTTTTTTTTTTTTAATATATTTTAATATATTATCAACATTTTGCCCTCCATTATATTCATATTCTTTTTCTCCTTTATTAATAAACAAAAGAACTGTAGGAAAACCTTTTATATTATGAGCTTGGGAAAAATTGGAATTTTTATCACCATCAATTACTGATATTTTATAATCTAATTTTTCTTCTTTTACCTTTTTTGATAATTCAAGATAAGTTGGTTTAAATTTTTTACAATGAGGACACCAAGGAGCATAAGTTAATATTAGTAATACGTCACTTTTTTTTATTTCCTCTTCTACATTTGTATCGTTTAATATTAATACATCTTCTGATGAATATTCTTCCACTTGTGGTGATTCTTCTTCTTCACATTTTGAAAAGGAAAATATTATATAGAAAAGTATTATTAAATAGGATATTTTCATTTTTTTTTCTATAGATTAATAATTAAAGATTATTTTTTTTGTTTATATATTTTTTATTTTTTTTAATTTTTTTATTTTTTTTTATATTTAAATTAATTTTTCAAGTGATTTTTTACTTAATTAAAAAATGAGTTTATATAATTCTTTTAATAATTACCCTTTTCAAAGAGCTTCAAGTCTTTCAAATAATAATACACCAACTTTTTTTAAAATAAATATTGATAACCCAAAGAATAATTGTTCAAATTTAACTATTACATCATCTAATTGTACAACTAATCAAAATGTTAATCCTTTTATTTTGAATAAAAAAGAATCTAATAATCTCTTTACAATAAATAATAATAATTTGAATATTTTAAATCAATGTAATAATTTCAATCATAATAATAGCAGTGAATTAAATAATTTTGAAAATGAAAAAAATATTTTTAAAAATGATAATTCAAATAAGAATTTTTTCAGTAGTAATAATAATGATAATTTAAGTAATCAAAATTTAAATATAAATTTGAATCCTAATTCATTTATGATTAAGGAAAACAAAAATAATTTTAATACTAATCCATTTATATCAAATATTAATTCTCAAAATCCTTTTTCAGTTAATAATAATTTAAATAATAAAAGTATTAATAATTATTCTAAACCTTTTATTAATTTAAATAATTCTTTTACTCAAAATAATGATAATCATTATTACAATAATAATAATCATATATCAAACATAAATGAAAAACCATTTAATAATAATATTATGAAATCTAATTCTAATATTAATATATATAATAATGAAAACATTATAAAAAATTTCATTCCAAATAATTATTTATCTTCTAATAATTTTTTGAATTTCAGTAATCAAAATAATAATTTATCTCAAAATGATAGAAATTATGATCAAAATAACAATATAAGAAATATTTCATATTTAAATAATCAAATGAATAATAATATAGGAAATAATTATTCAATTTCAAATGAAAATACTTCAAATACGTTATTTCAAGATCAAATAAATAGAAATTTAAATAAAGATAATAATAATAATCAAATTAATTCCATTTCAAATAATCAGAATCAAAATTTAAATAATGAAAATAATATAACAAACAAAAATTTAATTTCTGGTAATGATATTCAAAATATAAATCAAGCAATGTTCCCATATTTATTAAATAATGATTACTTTGATCAAGATACAATATCTTTTATTAATAGTTATTCTCAATTCTATGGGAATTATTCTAATTTAAATAATAACTTTATTCCTACTAATTTCATAAATTTTTTTGAAGAAAAATCAAAGAAAAAAGAAATTTCAAAAAATAAAATAATCAATTTAACTTTCATAAAAGACAATGAAAATAATAAAATTGAACAAGATGAAAATATAAAATTATTTATTCAAGATTTAAAATCAAATAAATCTAAAAAAGAGATAAACAAATTTAGTATTAATAATAATAATTATATCCCTTGTTTTTTTCAGTTTTCAAATTTTAATCAATATCAAAAAAATAAAAATAGGAAATTAAAAATACAGAATATAAAAGAAACAATATCAAAATCTAATTTAAAACCAAATACAAAATTATCAATAATTCCTAAACAAGACAAAAACAAAATTTCCTTTGAATCAATTAATATAAATCAAAGTAATAAGGAGAATGAAATAACAAAACTAAAAATTGAGCAATTTACAAATGAAAATCTAAGAGATAAATTTAAACATCCTATTGGAAATACCCCAGAGAAATTAAAAATGGAATTTAATTTAATAAATATTAATTCCTATAATCCAATATGTAATAAATATCAATTATATCCTCAAATTGAAAAATTATCTGTAATGAGAGAAAAAGATTTAAAATCAATTAATAATTTTTCAATTTTATCAAATGATATTAAAATTACTTTTAAAGATTCAGTTAATTTAACTAATTTAAATTTAGATAAATTTATTATTAGTAATAATTATGATATTTCAATTGAAGATGATAAATTGAAAAAAATTTTAGGTCCTGTAATTATTGAAATTTATAATATTTTTCTTGATGATAATAATAATGAAATGATTTTAAATTCTATTTTATCTAAATTTAAAACTAATGAATATAAATATAATTCAGAATTTAAAATATTAAGATTTGAAACAGATTTAAATAAATTAATAATTTAAAGGATATGTAAATAATATTATTTTTTAGATATATCATTAATAAACTATTTTAAAATTTTTTTTTAATAATCTTTGATTATTTTTTAATTTTGGAAATATATTACATAATTGATTTGTTTTTAATATTATTTCTTCATGAGTTTGAGTTATTGAAAAATCTAAGTTATCTAAATATTTTAAATCAAGTATTTTATTTATAAAATCTTTAATAAAATCTTTATTAATATCTGGAATCATAAAATTTAAAACTAAATTTTCTAAATTTGGAACTTGATGAAGATTATTTGAAAAATTTATAATAGCTTTTTTTTCAATTAAATTTGTATTTATATCAAAAGGATTTTGTAAATTATTTTTACACATTTGAAAAAGAGTTTTTTTCTTGAATTCTAATATATAATATGTTTCAATATAACTCATTATTCTTATTGTTAAATTTTTTAAATTAAAAAAATTAATTTGACAATTTTTATTAAATAAAGGAAGTGTTTCTGTATTAATGGGAATATTTATTAATTTTAATGTTATTAATGTTGTAAAATTTTGACAATAAAAATAATTTTTTAAAATAGAAAAACAAGAATTATTAATTTGAATTGAATTGATATTTATTTTATAATTTTCATTTATTATAACATAATTATTATCTTTGTAAAATAATTTATATTGTTTTATTAATTTATCATTTAAATAATTTATAGTTTCATTTTTTACTGTATTAATTCTAAATTTTGGAATTTTTTTTTCTATATTAATATTAATATTTTTTAAATTTATACAATTTGTAAAAAAAAAATCAATAAAATTTGGGTCTTCAATATAGCATTTTAATGATTCACATGATTTTGAAATATTTGAATTTTCAAATAATTGTTTTAAAATTGATTCATTGAATGAAGAAGATATACATATTGATTTGAAATTTAATTGTGAAAAAATATTTAAAAATTTATTAAATAAATTTTCCTCAATTCTTTTTATATGATAAATATCTAAATTAACATCTTGAATTTCTTTACAATTTTCAAATAAATTAATATAGTAATTTATTGTATTTTGATGTAATTCAATCTTATTCTCTTTAATTTTTTTAATATTTTTACTATTATTAAAATCAATAATATCTTCATTAAAAAATAAATATTGAAGATAAGGAAATGCTATTTTTTCATTCTTTTTTAAAAAATCAAAAATAACATCACAAGAATCAATTTTAAAATAAATTAAATTTTCAACTATTTTTTTTGATTTTATAATAAAAGTAGATTCACAATTTTCTAGGGAAAGATAAATTAAATTATTTAATGTTAAAGTAAATTTATCTTGAATAGTATTATCTTTTAAACTTAAATAAGTTAAAGAATTCATTGAATTAATTATCTCAAATTCTTTCTTAGTAAAATTACCAATAAAAGATAATTCAATTAAATTTGAAAATAGTTTGAAATTGATATCTAAATAATTGATATTATTTAAACATAATCTTTTACAATGATAAATATTCATTTTTTCTAATATTGAATTTAAATTAATTATTTCTTCATTTCCTCCATTTTTAATTTTTGATTTATTATTTACTAAGCTTATTAAAATTCTTTTACTTGAAGAAATAATATTTTGAATTATTTGTTGATATAATTTAATTTGATTTTCTTTTAAATTATTACTTATATTTAATTTAATATTTAAGTTTTCACATAAATTTTCTGCAATCGTAAAATATTCTAAATTATTTTTTGATTCAATCTCCACAAATTCAAAACAATTTTCTGAATTATTTTTTAAGTAATTATTTATATATTCATAAATATAAGTTTTAATTATTGAATTAAATGTTGATTCATTTAAATTATTTTTTTCAACTAATTCTTTTTTATTTTTAAACAACTCATCAAATGTTAAAAATTTGAGTTTAAGTCTATAATATTTTTGATATTCATATAAATTTAAATCACATTTTTTTTGTAATAATTTATTATATTTTAACAATTTGAATTTAAGATTATAATTATAAATATATTCAAATATCATATCAATTAAATATTTAGATTTGATGCTAAAAAAAAGACATTTTGATTTCTCCATTAATTAAAAATATGAAAATAATTAATTCATATATCCAATTATTAAATATTTATATATATTATCATAATATTTTTTATATATTAATAATTTTTAAAGTTTGAAAATAATTTTTTAAAAAATATTTTTTTTATTAAATATTCAATAAATTCTAATCTATAATAATAAATAAAAAAAACTAATTTTATATATATAAAAAAATTATTATTTGTCTTGAATTATCGCTTTATTAATAGAATAACCTGTCATTTCAAATTCATAATAAGTATAATATTTATTCCCATTTATTGTAAAATTTTCATATGTCTTATTATAAAAAGGAGTACTAATATAACCTGGAGTTAAATATAAAGAAAATTTAAATGGACCAATAACTTTTAAGCAATTTTCATTTAAGCGAATAACACAATTACTACATTTTTCAGGATTAATATCTTCTTTTAAATTATATTCATTTAAATTTCTAATCTTATTCTCAATTGAATATTTTTTACTTCCTAAAAAAGGTTTATGATGAATTATTGAATAATAATCTCCATAACGAATATACATTGCATGTGAACTTATTGTTGAATTTAAAATATAATCACTAGATAATAATATATCTCTTTCATATTGAGTTCTTAATTTTCGAAGATGATTAATTGTTATATTTGAATTATTTAATAAATACAAGAAAATAATTGTGATTGCTGTAGTGAAAAAAAAAAATTTTTTTTTAAAATTATAATTTGAAGTATTTGATTCAATTGTAGGTTTTAAAAAAGGAATAATTTTTGATTTACATTCTTTACATATATGTTGATTTATTATTTTTTCTAAAAATTGAAATTTTTGTTTTAAAAATTGGTTTTCTTTTGTTAATTTCTCAAATTCTAATTTTTTCCTTTGTCTTGCTTGTCTTGAAGATTCAGCATTTTTTTTTCTTAATAAAGAATTAGATTTAAGAGTTTTTTCCTCATTTTGGTTATTAAATAAATTTCCAAAAAAAGGTTCAATATTTGAATAAATAAAGGAAGAATTATCTTCTATAATATTTATATTTTGAATATCACTTAATATAATTGAGTCCATTAATTATTAGTTTGAAATAAAGAAAATATATTGTTTAAATATATAATAATTTATTGCAAAAATTAAGAAAAATGATTATATTTTGTAATTAAAAAATGGAAAAAAAATTATTTTATTTTTATTTTATTAAACTTTGATAATATTTGATATTAAGTAATTATATTTTGAAATAAACTATATATTCTCATCTGAATTTTGCATTTTATAAAAAAATAAATTAATATATATTTAATATTAAATTTTTAATTTTTTAAACTAAATATATTTATTCTCAAATCGTTATTTTAAAAAAATTTTTATATTTTTTATATTTCACTATTCATATTTGCTAGCTATTTTAATAATATGCTTATTTAAAATAATTTTATTTTTTTTTCATTTAAATTTTTAATAGATTATATTTATTGAAGATTGATATTATTTCATTCATTTAATTAATTAAATATATTTTTTAGAAATCAAAAAATGATGAAAATATTGTATTAAATGGGTTTAATATAAAAAAATATCTTTTATTAAAAATGAAATGAGATTTGAAAGAGAGGAAGAATAATTTATGAAATATGTGAGGCATCACATAGAGATATGTAAGAAATAATAATAATTGATGAAAAATTAAAATACATTGAATGTATATTAAAAATTTCAAAAATATAAAAAATAACTATTGAATGGGAGAAAATTATTAAATTATAAACTCATGAAGAAATTGAAAGAGAAATTATGAAAATTGTAAATAAAAATAATGAAAGATATATTTTTTCATTTTATATGAAGATAGAAGTCATATTATTAGAACAATTTATAAAGTATTAATAAGGAAATATGAAGATTTTTTAGAACATCAATATAAAAATTTATCTTTTATCAATCAAAGAAGAATTACTTTATTATTAACTGATAATTATTTAAAAAAATTATTAAATTTTTTTTTAAAAATATAAGTTATTTCATTTACTTAATTTGAATATTATTAATTATTTTTTCAATATTTCTTTAAATCATATATTAGATTAAACTTATTATAATTATTTTAATAGAAATTTTTTTTAATCTCTAAAGAAAGCACAATAAAAAGGGTAATCCTAAATATAATTTTTTAAATTTTAATATAATATTTAATTCATTTTATTAAATTGATCTATAGAAAAATGCATTGATTTATCTTTTATTTAAACTTAAAAATATTTGAATATAATACTGAAAATATTTGTTATATATATATAAAGTTAATAATTATATGAATAAATTTTTTTTTTATAAATTCAAAATTTTTAATTAATAAATGATTATTCAATAAGAAAA
>Ga0256407_10005832_pt1 | contig 19412 bp, 24 predicted proteins | sample RumenRJG_04DNA_FD_193489 | JGI IMG/M metagenome (GOLD analysis project Ga0256407, IMG submission 193489) | Bovine rumen microbial communities from Lethbridge, Alberta, Canada - RJG_04 | ecosystem: Host-associated > Mammals > Digestive system > Stomach > Rumen | place: Canada: Alberta... | reverse complement strand
CGGTGGGCTGCAAAAAGCCGCCGAGGATGCGCAGCAGCGTGGTCTTGCCGCAGCCGGACGGCCCCAGCAGCGTCACGAACTCGTTTTCGTAAATGTCCAGCGAGATACCCTTGAGCACCACGGTGCCGTCCTCGAAGGTCTTGATGATGTTCTTGAATTGGATGAGCTTCTTTGCTTCTTCTGCCATGATCGTTCTCTCTCCTATTATATAATCAGAATAGCGGGGGAGTGGAGACCCAGAGCACACGCACCGGGGTCTTTTTCTCGTTTTTGAGGACGTGGAACGTCCGCCCGTGGAGGTAGAACGTCTCGCCCTTGCGCAGTACGCTGCGCTTGCCGTCACATTCAAGCGCCACCGTGCCGTCCACCACATAGCCGAACTCCTCGCCGGTGTGGGGCGCGACCTCGAAGGACTGCCCGCCCTCGGGAAGCGTCAGCAGGATCGGTTCCATCTGGTTTTTCTGGGCGTTGGGCACGATCCAGCTCACCGTGTGGTCGTCGCGCTCGTCCACGTAAAAGTCCTGCTCGCGGAAGGTGTACTGCTCCACCTTGTCCTCCTTGAAGAAGTCCGCGAGATTGGTGCCGAGAGCCTCCAAAATGTCGTCGAGCGAGTCGATGGACGGGGAGGTGAGGTTGCGCTCGAGCTGGGACAAGAACCCCTTCGTCAGCTCGCTTCGGCTGGCAAGCTCCTCCAGAGTCAGTCCCTTCTGCGTTCGCAGCTGCTTGATCTTTCCGCCGATATCCATACGGCTCCTCCGTTTCTTATGCAAGTTTAATTTATTAAACTTTTAGTTTTGCAAATTTAACCGCAGAGTATGATATAACATTCGACAGCAAATTGCAACAGTAAAGTGAACTTTTTGTTTAGTAAATCGAACTTTCTCTACATATGAAAAAACGGGGGCTCAAATGAGCCTCCGTTTTGACAAATCGGACAGATTCAGCCAAAGTATTTGCGCTCAAACGCGGGCATATCCACGGCGAACTCCCGGCCGCGCAGGTACTCCAGAGGCCCCGCGTCGGTGGGGAAGTCGAAGCGCAGGCGGTGGGAGCAGAGCAGCTGCGCACTCTCGCCGTACCTGCGGTTCGCCGCGCCGACGCCGTACTTGCCGTCGCCGAGCAGCGGGCAGCCGAGGTCGGCGAAGCTGGCGCGGATCTGATGGGTGCGCCCGGTGAGCAGCTCCACCTCGACAAGGGACAGCTCGCCCCGGGTGATGAGGGTGTCGTAGAGCGTGACGGCGCTGCGCCCGTCGGGAACGGCGTGGTGGTAGACGCGCATTTTGTTCTCCCGCTCGTCCTTGCGGAGGATGCACTCGATGCGCCCCTTGGGCGGGTTGGGACGCCCGAGGCAGACGCAGAGGTAGTATTTCGCGATCTCACGGTCCCTGATCTTGTCGTTGAGGACGCGCAGCGCCTCCGCGTTCTTCGCCGCGATGACGAGGCCGCTGGTGTTGCGGTCGATGCGGTTGCACAGCGCGGGTGTAAAGGCGTTTTCCTCCCGGGGGCGCCACTCGCGCTTTTGATAGAGGTAGGCGAGCAGGTGGTCGATGAGCGTCACGCCGCCCCCGCCGCCGTCCCCGGGGTGGCAGAGCATACCGGCGGGTTTGTCGAGCAGCACGATGTTCTCGTCCTCGTAGACGATGTTCACCCTGGGCGTGGCGATGGTGAGGTAGACGTTGTTCTCGTCCGGCGCGTCGAAGAACTCGTCGTTGACGTAGCACTGGATGAGATCGCCCTCGCTCAGGCGCTGGTCGCGCGCGGCGCGCGCGCCGTTGACCTTGATGCGCTTGATGCGCACATACTTTTGCGTCAGCGACGCCGGGAGCAGGGGGACGGCCTTGGCCAGAAAGCGGTCGAGCCGCTGTCCCGCGTCGTTTTTTCCGATGGTAAATTCGCGCATGGCGGAGCCTCCCGAGGTGATTTTTGGATATTGTACGGCAGCGGGAAATTTTTTTCAACAAAAATCGAAAAAGTATTTGACAAGCGGGGGACTCTTTACTATAATACTTGTCGTGTCATTGCGAGGTGTACTATGCTTCTGGACGTCAGGAAAATCATCAACACCCCCGGAGACGGAATTGAATTCAACGAGGAATTGGATCTTTCCGATGTGGACTTCGGCAGCGTGTGTCCGGCGGTTCGCCCCGTTTCAGTGGTAGGAACGGTGGAGAATATCGCGGGGATGCTTCAACTGCGCGCGGAGCTGGATACCGAACTCACCTGCGTGTGCGACCGCTGCGGCACGTCGTTTGAAAAGCCCTTCCACTTCGTCATCGAGCGGATGCTCGCGAGCGAACTGGAGGACGAGGAGAACGACGACATTCTGCTTCTGGTCGACGGCGCGTTCGATCTGGACGAGCTGGTGCGGGAGACGTTCATCCTCAACATGGACACAAAGATGCTCTGCCGCGAGGACTGTAAGGGCCTCTGCTCCGGCTGCGGCGCGAACCTCAACTTCGAGGAATGCCGCTGTAAGAAGGAGATCGACCCGCGCTGGGCGGCGCTGCAAAAGCTTTTGTAAAATTCACGGCGTATCGCCGTTACTGGTCAAGGAGGTGTCAATATGGCAGTCCCTAAGGGGAAAGTATCCCGTCAGAGGCGTGATAAGCGTCGCAGCTCCCATTGGAAGCTGAGCGCTCCGGCGCTGGTCAAGTGCCCCAAGTGCGGCGCTCTGCGTCGTCCGCACACCATGTGCCCCGAGTGCGGTACCTACAACGGCCGCACCGTCAAGGTCATCGAGGCGAAGACCCAGGCCGAGTAAGCACATCCATAACGATCAAAAAGCACGGCGTTTCGCCGTGCTTTTTTGTCGCCTTTCCGCCGCATTTCGTGTTGTGTTTTTGAAAAAACATGATAATATATATAAGTTAGCGTCAATACAGGAGACATTACGGAGCAGAACATGGAAGTATTTGAGAACGAACCGCAGCAGCCGCAGGACGGCGAGTCCACGCCTCGCGAGGCCTACGACTGGCTGCGCTCCTGCGTGGAGTGCGTGCTGGTCATCGTGCTGGTCTTTACCTTTGCCGTGCGCATGATGGGCGTGCAGGGCCCGTCCATGCGACAGACCTTACAGCAGGGCGACCGGCTGCTGGTCGTCAACGCGCCGCTGGCGGGGGAGTACCGCCGGGGCGACATCGTCATCGCCCGCAAGGACACCTTCTCCGACGATCCCATCGTCAAGCGGGTGATCGCCGTGGGCGGACAGACCGTGGACATCGACTTCAGCGAGGGCGTCGTCTACGTGGACGGCGAGGCGCTGGAGGAGGACTACATCAACGACCGCACCTACACCTATGAGGGGATGGACTTCCCGCTGACGGTGCCGGAGGGCTCGGTGTTCCTCATGGGCGACAACCGCAACATGAGCACCGACAGCCGCGAGCCGCGCATCGGCACGGTGGACACGCGCTACCTCATCGGCAAGGCGGTGTTCCTGCTGTTCCCGGGGCCGGACGCCAGCACCGAGAAGCGGGATTTCAGCCGCATCGGGCTGCTGGGGTGACGCCATGCAGCTGGAGAGTTTGAGCTGGTTCCCCGGGCACATGACCAAGACCCGCCGCATGATCACGGCGGAGATCGGCAACATGGACGCGGTGTGCGAGATCGTGGACGCGCGCATCCCGCTGTCCTCCCGCAACCCCGACCTCGACGAGCTGACGGCGGGTAAGCCCCGCGTCGTGGTGCTGAACCGGGTGGATCAGGCCGACCCGAACATGACGAAGCGGTGGGCGGCGTGGTTCCGTGGACAGGGCTGCGCGGTCATCGAGGCGGACGCCAGGTCCGGCGCGGGGGTCAAGCAGTTCGCACCCGCCGTGCGGACGCTGCTCAGGGACAAGATCGCGGCCTACGAGGCCAGGGGTCAGGTGGGTCGCGTCCTGCGCGTCATGGTGCTGGGCATCCCCAACGTGGGGAAGTCCACGTTCATCAACAAGGTCTCGGGCCGCAAGGCCGCCAAGGCGGAGGATCGCCCCGGCGTGACCCGGGGCAAGCAGTGGGTGCCCGTGGACAAGACGCTGGAGCTGCTGGACACCCCCGGCATCCTCTGGCCCAAGTTCGAGGACGTGGACGTGGGCATCCGCCTCGCCTTCACCGGCGCGATCCGCGACGAGGTGATGGATATTGAGGAGCTGGCCATGAAGCTGATGGACTACCTCGGCGCGCACTATCCCGCGGCGCTCACGGAGCGCTATAAGATCACCGTGGAGGACGGCGAGGACGGCTGGGCGCTTCTCAACAAGGCGGGGCGCAAGCGCGGCTTCCTCATCTCCGGCGGCGAGGTGGACACCGAGCGCATGAGCCGCATTTTGCTGGATGAATTCCGCGGTGGCAAGTTAGGACGCTTTACACTCGAAACGCCGCCGGAGGAGTAACCATGCCGGATGATTCGTATGAAAACAGCGCCCGCGCCCGTGGCTTTGCCATGGTCTGCGGCGTGGACGAGGCAGGAGCCGGCCCGCTCTGCGGCCCGGTGTACGCCGCCGCTGTGATTTTGCCCGAGGACTGTGAGCTTCCGGGGCTGAACGACTCCAAGAAGCTGACGGAGAAGAAGCGCGAGGCACTGTTCCCCGTGATCTGCGAGAAAGCGATCGCCTATTCCGTCGCGTGGGTGGACGAAAAGGAGATCGACGCGACGGACATTCTGAGCGCCCGCATGAAGGCCATGCAGCTGGCGATCGACGGCCTCGCGGTACGCGCGGATTACGCGCTCATCGACGGCAACCGCGACCACGGCAAGAGGTTCGCGATCACCACGCCCCATGAATGTGTTGTCAAGGGAGATTCCTTGTCAATGAGCATCGCGGCTGCGTCGGTGCTGGCAAAGGTCAGCCGCGACCGCTTTGTGGTGGAGGTGCTGGACAAGCAGTACCCGCAGTATCAATTCGCCAGGCACAAGGGCTACGGCACGGCGCTGCACCGGAAGCTGTACGAGCAGTACGGCCCATGTCCGGCGCACCGTATGACATTTTTGAAGAAGTGGGAGAAGAGGGAGACATGACGACCAAGGGCAGCGGAGACTGGGCGGAGGCGCTGGTGGCGGAGTATCTGCGCGAGCGGGGTTACCGCATCGACGTGTCCAAGTACCGCTGCCGCTTCGGCGAGATCGACCTCGTCGCCCACGACCGTGGGACGCTGTGCTTCGTGGAGGTCAAGATGCGCAGCAACCTGCGCTACGGTCTGCCGCGGGAGTATGTGACCCACAGCAAGCGGGAGAAGCTGCGCACCACGGCGGAATACTATCTCGCCACCCACGACGCGGACGCGATCTGCCGCTTTGACGTGGCGGAGGTCTATACGGACAAGGATCACACGCCGGAGCGCACCCGCATCGAGTACATAGAAAATGCATTTTGACAGGAACAACATCATTTTGATCGGGATGCCCGGCTGCGGTAAGACCACGCTGGCGAAGGCTGTGGGCGAGGCGACGGGCCTGCCGTGGTACGACTGCGACGCCCTGATCGAGGAAAAATCGGGCATGAGCATCGCCGAGGTCTTTGACACCTGGGGCGAGAGCGCGTTTCGCACCATGGAGACGGCGGCGCTCATCGCGCTGTGCAAGCGCGAGCATTGCGTCATCGCCACCGGCGGCGGCTGCGTCACCCGTGTGGAGAATTACGACATCCTCCACGAGAGCGGGGAGATCGTCTGGCTGCTGCGGGATCTTGACAAGCTGCCCACGGTCGGGCGGCCCATCTCCGCGAAAAAGAGCATCCACGAGCTGTACGCCGAGCGGGAGGCGCTGTACCGCCGCTTCGCCGACGCGCAGGTCGATAACAACGGCACCATTCAGGAAACTGTCCGGCAAATCACAGCGCGATTTCATACTATAATATAATAGGAGAAAACAGACTATGATCGACAAACAATTGGTTGCCTGGGGCAGCAGCGGCAACATCATCCGCGAGATCGCCGAGTACGGCGCGGAGCAGGCGAAAAAGGGGGAGACCGTCTACAATTTCACCATCGGCTCGCCCAGCATCGACCCGCCCGCCATCGTCCGCGAGACCATGGAGCGCTATCAGAACACCGTCCCCGCGTCGAAGCTCTATACCTACGCCCCCGCGCCGGGCTATCCCGAGGTGCGGCGCAAGGTGGCGGAGTACCTGAGTCGAACCTTCGGCGTGGACTACCGCGCGCAGGACGTCATCATCACCTGCGGCACGTCGACGTGCCTCGCGGTGCTGACGCGGGTGCTGCTCTCCGGCGGCGGCAGGGCCATGACCTTTGCGCCGTATTTCATGGACTATAAGTATTACGCCGAGTCCGTGGGTTCCTCCCTCATCGAGTGCCCCACGGAGCCGGGCACGTTCCAGCTCGACCTCGCCGCGGCGGAGAAATACATCACGCCGGACACGATGATGCTCGTCATCAACACCCCCAACAACCCCTCGGGCGTCGTGTTCAAGCGCGAGGGCCTGGAGGGCCTCGCCGCGCTTTTGGAGCGCAAGCAGAAGGAGTACGGACATCCGATCTACATTGTGGCGGACGGCCCGTACCGCGAGCTGGTCTATGACGGTCAGGAGGCGGTGTATATCCCGTCCATCTACCGCAACACCATCGACTGCTACTCGTTCAGCAAGGGCATGTCGCTTCCCGGCGAGCGCGTGGGCTTTATGGCGATGACCAAGGACGTGGACGACTACGCCGACATCATGGCGGCCTGCATGGGCGTCATCCGCGCGTTCGGCTACATCTGCGTGTCGTCCATGTGGCAGCAGGTGGCGGTGGACTGCATCGGCGCCACGAGCGATATTTCAAAATACAAGGCCAACCGCGACCTGCTCTACGGCTCGCTCACCGACATGGGCTACACCTGCGTCCATCCAGACGGGGCGTTCTACCTCTTTATGAAGACGCCGGAGCCGGACGCGGAGGCGTTCGCATGCCGCGCCATGCAGGAGAACCTGCTGGTCGTGCCCGGCGATCCGTTCGGCACCCCGGGCTACGTCCGCGTGGCGTACTGCGTCAGTCATGAGATGATTGAACACTCGCTCCCCACATGGCGTAAGCTGGCGGAGGAGTACGGACTCGGGAAATAAAGGAGGATTCTGTCATGCGCCGCAAAGACCGCGAGATCACGGATCTCGGTGAGATCGAGAAGATCATCAAAAAGGCCCGCTACCTGCACCTTGGCATGGTGGACGGGGATATGCCCTACGTTGTGCCGCTGCACTATGGCTACATCATGGAAAACGGGAGGCTGACCCTCTACATGCACGGCGCGAAGGAGGGGCGTAAGCTGGACGTGATCCGCGCCAACCCCAAGGTGTTCGTGGAGATCGACACCGACGAGCAGCCCATCTCCGGCGGGGACAATCCCTGCAAGTACGGCGCATCCTACGCCAGCGTCATGGGCAGCGGCAGGGCGACCGTCGTGGAGGACACGGCGGAGAAGATGGGCGCGCTGGCGATCCTGATGCAGACCCAGACCGGGCGGGCCTTCGCCATCGACGAGAAGATGGCGGCGAGCGTCGCCGTGATCCGGGTGAACGTGGATGAGTTCACCGCCAAGAGCCGTCCGGCCCAGCCGGAGGCCGCCGCCGCAAAGGAGAAGGAGCGCCACACGGCGCTCGCGGACATGGACAACCGCGAGCTTTTCTCCGTCGCCGCCGGCGACCACGGCCCCATCGCGCAGGAGTATCTGCGGGGCATCGTGCGCGACTACCGCGCCAAACACGGCAAGGACGCCGACCTGCACACCATGGTGCAGACCATGCTTTCGGAGGAATAAAGAAACGAGGCACACGGATGTGTGCCTCGTATTATGGTTGCGTTCAAGATGTGCCAAATGCATCGTTGACAGCAACATCGACGCATATTATAATCATGGTAACCTCTTGGGAGGCCACCCGTAAGGGGGCAGGGAGGGCACTACATAAGCGGTTCGGCGGTTTGGCTACTAACCCCTGAAAGGGGGTGTCGCCTATGTCTATTACTTTGACGATTCATATTGGGAGTTTTACGCTTCAAGTCAGGGTAAAAAGCGACAACCGCCACCCCGGCAGGTGACGGTTGTCTTTGTTGATACCGTTGCTTTAGGGCTAGACCGCTGACCGCAGTGCCCTCTCTGTTTATATTATAGTTGCTTACCGATGCTTTGTCAAGCGATTCCACAATAGGGCACACGCAAGTGTGCCTCATATTACGTCCGGATGCCGTAGGCGTCCATGGCGGCGTAGAGCCGCTCACGGTTCTCCGCCGCCATGGCGCACAGCGGGAGACGCAGCTCGTCGCTGCACAGCCCCAGCCGCGCGAGGGCGGTCTTGATGGGGATGGGGTTCACCTCGCAAAACAGCGCGCGGATCAGCTCGTCCATGCACAGCTGCAACACGCCTGCCTTGTGGAGGCTGCCGGACATGGCGAGGCGCGTCAGCTCCCGCATATCCACGGGGATGAGGTTCGCGGCGGTGGAGATCACGCCCGCGCCGCCGAGCGCCATGACGCCCACCACGTCCTCATCGTTGCCCGACCAGACGTGGAAATCGTCGCCGCAGCGGCTTCTGGTCTGGCGGATGAGGGCGAAGCTGCCGCCGGCCTCCTTGACGCCGTTGATGTTGGGATGCTCAGATAACGCGGCGTAGGTGTCCGCGGTGCAGCTGAGGCCGGTGCGGGACGGTACGTTGTAGACGATGACCGGGATATGTACCGCGTCCGCGACGGCGTTATAGTGGGCGATCAGCCCCGATTGGGTGGCCTTGTTGTAGTACGGCGTCACCACCAGCGCGCCGTCCGCGCCCAGCGCCTCCGCCTCGCGGGACAATTCGATGGCGTGAGCGGTGTCGTTGGAGCCGGTGCCGACGATGACCGGGATGCGGCGCGCCGCCAGCTCCACGGTGGTCTGGATGAGGGTTTTCCGCTCGTCGGGATGCAGCGTCGGCGCTTCGCCGGTGGTGGCGCAGACGATCAGCGCGTCCACATTGGCGCGGAGCTGCCGCTCCACGAGGCCGCGGAACGCGGGAAGGTCGATCGCGCCATCCCGGAAGGGGGTGACGAGGGCGGTGCCGCAGCCGGTAAACAGGGGAGCTTTCATAGTTTTTCCATCCTTTCCGAAAACTGACATGGCACAATTGGTCGTTTTTTCTTGCTTCATGCGGCTTTTTGCTCTATACTGTCAAATAAGGGAGCGTGTGCCAATGAAAAAACGACGCCTTTTTACCATGATCGGGAGCCTGCTGCTGGTTTGCCTTCTCAGTACCGGCGCGCGGGCCATGGAACATGATATGCTAAAGGTCGGGCTGAAATACGGCTCCGACGCGATGTACAGCGCAAATCTCCAAAACTACAACGACGCCGCGGCGGGCAGGGGCTACGCCTTTGGCTACTATGACTATGAGCGCAGCTTTGTCCCGCTGGGGCCGGAGACGGACGAGTACAAGATCACCGTCACGGCCGACGGCAACTTCTACGCATCCGGCAGCGCGTACTATGCGGGCGCCGGCGGCGTGGGCGGCTGGCACCTGCGGCTTGCCGAGGATTTTGCGACCTGCGAAGAAGCGGCGGAGGCGGCGGCGCGTTACGACGGCGCGTTCGTGGCCTATCTCATCGACGCCTGCGCGGTCTACATCGGGCAGTATTACAACCAGGCGGAGGCTGACGCCGCGCTCGCGGCGTGGACGGGGGAGGACGCGGCGGAGACCGTTTCCCCCGGCAGCACCGGCGTTGTGGTGACGGCGACGGGGACGAACCGCGTGCTGTTCTACTTCGACTGCGGCGGCTTGCGTTCGCTGGCGGTGGAGCCGCTGAGCATCAACGGCGAGAAGCCGGTCACGTGGTTCCGGGGCTATCGCTACTACGGCGGCTTTGAGTACCAGCGCGTCACCGGCGGCAACCTGAACGTCGTCAACGTGGTCAACGTGGAGGACTATGTCAAGGGCGTTGTGGGCTGGGAGATCGGCAACGACAAGCCCTTGGAGGCCATCAAGGCGCAGGCGGTCTGCGCCCGCACCTACGCCGCCATGCAGACGCGCCACCGCTCACAGGGCTTCGATGTCTGCTCCACCGAGGACTGTCAGGTATACCAGGGCCTGACCACCGCCAATGAGATCACCGACCGCGCGGTGGACGAGACCGCGGGGGATTACATGTACTACAACGACAAGTATGTGGAGGCGTACTACTACTCCTGCAACGGCGGCGCCAGCGAGGACGCGAAAAACGTCTGGAACGAGGACGTGGGCTACCTCAAGGGGAAGGAAGACCCCTACGAGGCCTATATCGCCTCGCGGATTCCCAAGTACAACTGGTCGACCACGTTCACCCGGGACGAGCTGAAAACGCGGCTGAGCGCCCGCGGCATCGACGTCGGCACGGTGCAGAACGTCTACGTTTCGGAGTACACGCCCACCGGGAACGTGCTTGCCCTGACCTTTGCCGGCTCCTCGGGCACCAAGACCGTCTACCGCGAGGCCTGCCGCACCATCCTCAACCTGCGCAGTATGCGCTTCACCACCGGCGCGGGCGGCGGCGCGTCATACTACGTCAACGACAGCGGCGGTACGCTCCCCGACCTGCGCGATCTCTTTGCCATCTTCGGCAGGGGCGAGGTGAGCAAGGCGCCGTCCGCGGAGCTGTACGTCATCACCGCCTCCGGCACGGCGAAGCTGGACAAGGGCGCGGCCTCGACGACGGGCGACTTTACCTTCACCGGCAGCGGCTGGGGCCACAACGTCGGCATGAGCCAGTGGGGCGCGGTCGCCATGGCGGAGCAGGGCTTTTCTTACCGCGAGATTTTGCAATTCTACTATACAGGTGTGACTATCCAATGAAAACAAGCGACTTTGACTATGATCTGCCCCCCGAGCTGATCGCGCAGACGCCCACCGAGCGGCGCGACGCGTCCCGGCTCCTGTGCCTCGACCGTGCGACGGGGGCGTTTTCCCATCATCATTTCTACGACCTCCCGGACTTTCTGCGTACGGGGGACTGCCTGATCCTCAACAACTCCCGGGTGCTGCCCGCGCGATTGCTGGGCCAGCGCCTGCCGGGCGGCGGCGCGTGTGAGGTGCTGCTGCTCATCGACCGGGGCGACAACGTCTGGGAGTGCATCGTGCGCCCCGGCAAGCACCTGCGCACGGGCGCGAAGCTGGCCTTTGGGGCGGGGGAGCTGACCGCTGAGGTGACGGAGGTGCTGCCGGACGGCAACCGCCTCGTGAAGTTCTCCTACGAGGGGATCTTCCTCGAGGTTTTGGAGCGCCTCGGCAAGATGCCGCTGCCGCCGTACATCAAGGCGGAGCTGCAAGACCGCGAGCGCTACCAGACCGTGTACTCCAAGGTCAACGGCAGCGCCGCCGCTCCCACGGCGGGGCTGCACTTCACGCCGGAGCTGCTCAAGCAGATCGAGGCGAAGGGCGTGAAGCTGGGCTATGTGACGCTGCACGTGGGACTCGGCACCTTCCGCCCGGTGAAGGAGGATGAGGTGGAGGCCCACGAGATGCACAGCGAATACTGCGTCATCCCGGAGGAGACGGCGACGCTCATCAACGAGACCAGGGCGAACAGCGGCCGCGTGATCTGCGTCGGCACCACGTCGTGCCGCACCATCGAGAGCTGGGCGGGGGAGGATGGCACGATGAAGCCCGGCGCGGGCTGGACGAGCATCTACATCTATCCCGGCTACCGCTTCAAGGTGATGGACGGGCTCATCACGAATTTCCATCTGCCGCAATCCACACTTTTGATGCTGGTGTCGGCCTTCGCGGGACGCGAGCACGTGCTCGCCGCCTATGAGGCGGCGGTGGCGGAGCGCTATCGGTTCTTTAGCTTTGGGGACGCCATGTTCATCTCCTGAATCACATTTTTATCCTTTGTTTTTACAAGACGGGGACCGAATGTTCGGTCTCCGTCTTTACTATTGCCGCACATTGTGGTAGAATCGGCGTACTCCGGTCGATTACAAGCGGTATACAGATTGTAATAACCCTGTAATCAGTGGATAATCAGTGGAAAGTTGGGGATAAAATGTTCCAAGTCATCAAATATGAGGGAAAAGCCCGCAGGGGACGCTTCTCCTGCGCCCATGGCGGCGAGGTGCAGACGCCGGTGTTCATGAACGTTGGTACGCAGGCCGCCATCAAGGGCGGATTGTCCGCCTTCGACCTCAAGGACGTCGGCTGCCAGATCGAGCTGAGCAATACCTATCACCTGCACCTGCGCCCCGGCGACGACGCGGTGCGGCGGCTGGGCGGGCTGCACAGGTTCATGCGCTGGGACGGCCCGATCCTCACCGACAGCGGCGGGTTTCAGGTGTTCTCGCTGGCCGGCCTGCGCAAGATCAAAGAGGAGGGCGTCACGTTCGCGTCCCACCTCGACGGGCACCGCATCTTCATGGGGCCGGAGGAGAGTATGCGCATCCAGTCCAACCTCGGCAGCGACATTGCCATGGCGTTCGACGAGTGCGTGGAGAACCCGGCGCCTTACGACTACGCCAAGGCGTCCTGCGAGCGCACGCTGCGCTGGCTGGAGCGCTGCAAGATCGAGCATGACAAGCTAAACGCCTTGCCGGATACGGTGAATCCAAAGCAGATGCTCTTCGGCATCAATCAGGGCGCGACCTACGCGGATCTGCGCATCTGGCACATGAAAGCCATCGCGAAGATCGACTGCGAGGGCTACGCCATCGGCGGCCTCGCGGTGGGGGAGCCGACGCAGGTGATGTACGACATCATCGACGCCGTGGAGCCGTACATGCCGCAGGACAAGCCTCGCTACCTCATGGGCGTCGGGACGCCGGGCAACATCATCGAGGGCGTGGCCCGCGGCGTGGACTTCTTCGACTGTGTCATGCCTGCCCGCAACGCCCGCCACGGCAAGCTGTTCACCTGGGCGGGGGCGCTGAACATCAAAAATGAGAAGTACCGGCTGGACGAAAGTCCCATCGACCCGGGGTGCGACTGCCCCGTGTGCCGGAACTTCTCCCGGGCGTACCTGCGCCACCTGTTTAAGGCGGACGAGATCCTCGCCCTGCGCCTCGCGGTGATGCACAACCTCTATTTTTACAACAAGCTGGCGCAGCGCATTCGCGACGCGCTGGACGCGGGGGCGTTCGCGGCGTTCCGCGCGGAGTACAGCGAAAAGCTGGACAAGCGAATATAACCAAGAATTGGAAAAAGCACTTGCGAAACGCGAAACCATTCGCTATAATATCCCTTGACTTTTGACGAAAGGAACGATTTGTTTATGGATGCCAGCAGTTTATTGATGATCGTGGTCATGATCGCGGTCTTCTACTTCATGCTCATTCGCCCGGAGAACAAGCGCAAGAAGCAGGCGGAGGAGATGCGCGCCAGCATCAAAAAGGGCGAGCGCATCACCACCATCGGCGGCATGGTCGGCAAGGTCGTGCAGGTCAACGATTCCACCGTGGTCTTTGAGACCAGCGAGGATCGCGTCCGCATCGAGATCGCCAAGTGGGGCGTACAGTCCACCGAGTCCATGGAGGCCAACCAGAAGCAGGGCGGCAAGAAGGCGGAGGAGCCCAAGGCCGAGGAAGTGAAGGACGAAAAGGCCGATTTTGACCCGGAGATCAAGTAAAGCCATCAGGAACAGCTGCGAAAGCGGCTGTTCTTTTTTTGCCCGCCGCGCCATATGCTCCAATGTGCAAGTCCGGTACGCCGGACGGGAAAAGGAGGGCGTCCCTGTGAAAAAGACATTGGAGCATCCCGCGAAACGAATTGCCCTGGGCGTATTGGCGGCACTGGCCTGTTATCTCGCGCTGAACGCGCTGCTGGCGCTGCTGCTGACGCGCGGCACACTGGGGGAGGATAAGCTGCTGCCCTGCGTGTGGGGGTTCGCGGCCATCGCGGCCTTTACGGGGGCGAAGCTCGCGGGCGACGGGACGCCGTGGCATCCGGCGGCTGCCGCGCTCGCGTTCTGGATTGCCGTGGCGCTGCTGGGCTTTCTTGCCAACGATACGCTCGAACCGTCCCGGGCCTTGCAGCTGATGCTGCCGGTCGCGCTGGGCGCGGCGGCGTCCTATGCCGGGAGTGGAGCGGGGAAGAAGCGGACGCGCAAGCGCCGCGCACGAAAGTGAACATAACGTATCGGCGGGGAAAACGCGCCGCTCACGCTCCGCGCTCGCAACGGACAATGTAACAATTTGCACAAATATGTGTCGATTGTCGAGGGAAACATCACTTGTGAGTAACTTGCGGGGAGAATGACACGGGATTCCAAATGTGGTGACGGGCGAAAGAGCGAACCCTACATCTTGTTCTTTTTGAAAAAGATTGGGCGATATTGGAAACAGGTTGACATAAAAATGTTGACATAACATTTAAGCATAATCAACAAAATTGGAGAAAATCGGCAAATCCGCTTGCGAAAAGGCCGCAAAAGTTCTATTATTTGTCATAGAGATTTTTGCGGTCATCGCGTTTCGATTTGCCCGAAGGGTCGAGGTGAACGGGTGATGACAGGTGTGGCAAGATCGCGAAAATTGCGCTATGTGTCGGTTGATATGTTGCCGCTGCGCTCGCTTCTGCTGGCGCTTTTTTTAGTGTCCGGTGTTTTGGCGGGGTACGTTTTTGCGCTTCGCTGCGCCCCCGACACGGTGGAGGAGCTGCGGCGGTATCTGGACGGCTACCTTGCCGGGGCGGCGCGCCCACTGACGGCGGAGACCGTCGCCGGGACGGTGTGGAGCTATTTCCGTGCCTCGCTGCTCTCGTTCCTGCTGGGCTTCGCGTCCATCGGCGTGATCGGCCTGCCGCTGCTGTTCGCGGCGCAGGGGTTCGTGCTTTCGTTTTCGCTGTTCGCCTTCGCGCTGGCGCTGGGACGGGAGAGCTTCCTGCTGCTGCCGATCCTGTTCGCCCTGCGGCTCACTTTCGTGCTGCCCTGTACGTTTTTGACGGGCGCCGCCGCGCTGGACAAGTCGCGGACGCTGGCGGCGCTGTCGCTGGGCGGCGGAAAGCGCGTCGCGCCCATCGTCTACGGCGCGGCGTACTGGTACCGCTTCGCGGTTGTGTGTGTGTGTCTTTGCATCGGCTCCGCCCTGGAGCTGTGGCTCGTGCCGGCGATGCTGGCGCGGTATTTACCTTAGAAAGAGAGAGGGGGGATGTTCTTCTTGGACGAGCTGCTGGTCAAGTATCAGGCGTATCTGGAAAATGAAAAACACGCCTCCCAAAATACGCTCAGCTCCTATATGCGCGACCTGAACCAGTTCGCGGCGTGGCTGGAGGAGCATCACCGGACGGAGCTGCGCAAGGTGCAGAATGACTCGGTGGCGGAGTATGTGGAGTGGATGAACGGCAAGGGCAAGTCCGCCGCCACGGTGACGCGCTCCATCGCCTCGCTCCGATCCTTCTACTTCTATTTGCAGGGGCAGGGGGAGGTCAGATCCAACCCCGCCAAGGGCATCACCACCAAGAAGGTGGAGCGCAAGTTCCCGGAGATCCTCACCGCCCGCGAGGTGGAGCTGTTTTTGGAGCAGCCTCAGTGCGTGGACGCCAAGGGCTACCGCGACCACGCCATGCTGGAACTGCTCTACGCCACGGGTATCCGCGTCTCGGAGCTGATCTCGCTCAACGAGAAGGATGTGAGCCTCAGCGCGGGCTTCATCCGCTGCGAGAGCAAGGGCAAGGAGCGCATCATCCCGCTCTATCCCACCGCCATCAAGGCGCTGGGCGACTACATCAGGGACGTGCGGCCCAAGCTGATCGCCGACCCGGAGGAAGAGGCGCTGTTCGTCAACATGACCGGCGAGCGCATGAGCCGCCAGGGCTTCTGGAAGATCGTCAAGCACTATCAGGAGACGGCGCAGATCAAAAAGGAGATCACCCCCCACACGCTGCGCCACTCGTTCGCGGTGCATCTGCTGGAAAACGGCGCGGATCTGCGCTCCATTCAGGAGATGCTGGGCCACGCGGACATCTCCTCCACGCAGATCTACACCCACGTCGTCAAAAAGCAGCTCATGGACGTCTATCAGCGCGCGCACCCGAGAGCGTAAAAGACCGTTTCCCGCAGTTGGGGAGGCGGTCTTTTTGCTGTTGCGTTTTCCGCGTACTTCTGATACAATAGTTTGAGTTATGTGGAAAGGTGGTGCGCCATGCGGATTCTGGGCATCGACCCGGGCATCGCCATCGTGGGCTTCGGGCTGGTGGAGGCGGAGCGCGCCGACCTGCACATGCTCGCCTACGGCGCCATCACCACCGAGGCGGGGCTGCCGCTGTCCAACCGGCTCTATCAGATCGGGCACGACATGGAGGAGCTGATCGGGCAGTGCAAGCCAGACGTGATCGCCATTGAGGAGCTGTTTTTCAACAACAACATCACCACCGGCATCGCCGTGGCCCACGGGCGCGGCGTGATTCTGTACAGCGCCGAGAAGTGCGGCATCCCGCTGTTTGAGTACACGCCCTCTCAGGTCAAGCAGGCGGTGGTGGGCTACGGCAAGGCGGAGAAGCGGCAGGTCATGGACATGACGCGCCGACTTTTGAAGCTCAAGGCCGTGCCGCGGCCGGACGACGCCGCGGACGCGCTGGCGCTGGCGATCTGCCACGCCCGCAGCGCGACGTCCATGCTCCAGCGCGCGAATCTGACGGCAAAACAGACGATCTAGGAGAAACCCTTATGTTTTATTATCTCGACGGCACCGTGGCCCACATCGAGCCGTACCTCGCGGTCATCGACTGCGGCGGCGTGGGCTACGCCTGCAAGACGACCAATACCACGCTGGGCCAGCTCCAAAAGGGGCAGCGCGGCAAGCTCTACACCTATCTGAACGTCGGGGAGGACGTGTTCGACCTCTACGGCTTCGCCTCGCAGGGGGAGCTGGGCAGCTTCAAGCAGCTTATCAGCGTCTCCGGCGTGGGGCCGAAGGCGGCGCTGGCGATTTTGTCCTCCACCACGCCGGAGGGGCTTGCCATGGCGGTCATCACCGAGGACGCCAAGACGCTGACCATGGCGCCGGGCATCGGCAAGAAGATCGCCCAGCGCATCATCCTCGAGCTCAAGGACAAGCTCGCCAAGGAGCAGCAGAGCGGCGGCTTCGTGCCGACCGCGGCGGCGGTCTCCGTGGGCGGCGGCAAGAGCGTGGAGGCGGCGCAGGCGCTCTCGGTGCTGGGCTACACGCAGGGGGACATCGCCGCGGCGATGAAGGGCCTCGACGTAGAGTCCCTGCCGTTGGAGGAGATCGTGCGCCAGGCGCTCAAGCGCATGGTGAAGTAGCCCATGCGCGTTCAGAACGTCGATGTGCTGCTGACGCTGTTTCTGGTGTTCCTGCTGCTCTCGGGCGCGGCGCTGATCGTGGCGTGGGTGCGGGGGCGGCAGTGGGGCGACCTGTCCAGCCGCCGGCATTACGGGGAGGCGCTGACCGAGGCGGAGCAGCAGGCGCTGCGGCGCTCCCGGCGGAGCTTCTGGCTCTGGGCGGCGCTCTCGCTCATTTTCGCGGCGCTGGCCTTTTTCGCGCTGGGCTGACACAAGGGAGAACAAGGCATGGGAATTGATTTCGGTACCGATATTTATGAAGAGCCCATCGTGGCCAAGACCTTCTTGCAGGAGGACGCGCAGGAGGGGTCGCTGCGCCCCAAGACCCTGCGGGAGTACATCGGGCAGGAGAAGGCCAAGGGCAATCTGAGCGTGTTCATCGAGGCCGCGAAAAAACGTCAGGAGTCGCTGGATCATGTGCTGCTCCACGGCCCCCCGGGCCTCGGCAAGACCACGCTCGCCGGCATCATCGCGCAGGAGATGGGCGTCAATATCCGCATCACCTCCGGCCCCGCCATCGAGAAGGCGGGGGATCTGGCGGCGCTTTTGACCAACCTCAACGAAAACGATATTCTGTTCGTCGATGAGATCCACCGCCTCAACCGCGCGGTGGAGGAGATCCTCTATCCCGCGATGGAGGACTACGCCATCGACATCATCATCGGCAAAGGCCCCAGCGCCAACTCCATCCGCCTCGATCTGCCCCACTTCACGCTCATCGGCGCGACGACGCGCTCCGGCCAGCTCTCCGCGCCCTTGAGAGACCGCTTCGGCGTGACGCTGCGCCTCGAGCTGTATACCCCCGACGAGCTGTGTGAGATCGTGACGCGCTCCGCGGGCATCCTGAACGTGGCGATCGAGCCGGAGGGCGCCATGGAGATCGCCCGCCGCTCCCGCGGTACGCCGCGCATCGCCAACCGGATGCTGCGCCGTGTGCGGGACTTTGCCGAGGTGCGCGCCGACGGCGTCATCACCCGCGCCGTCGCCGACGAGGCGCTGCAAGCGCTGGAGATCGACTATCTCGGCCTCGGCCCCATCGACCGGCGGATGCTCCGCGCGATCATCGAGAACTACGGCGGCGGCCCGGTGGGCCTTGAGACGCTGGCGGCGACGATCGGGGAGGAGTCGGTCACGCTCGAGGACGTGTACGAGCCGTATCTCATGCAGCTTGGCTTCCTCACCCGGACGCCCCGCGGACGCTGCGTGACCCGCAAAGCCTACGAGCATCTGGGCCTTTCCGTGCCCACAGGCATGGTCGACGGCGGTGAGCAGCTTCAAATTGGACAATAATTCATGGAATGTCCATGAAAATGGGAAAATATTTTAACATTATTTTCGTAAATACTTGACAAACGAAAAATCATACAGGTATAATACACCATGGTAGTAAAGTATGAGGCTATGCGGTCTCCCTTGGACGCCTACACGGACGAACAACTCTGTGTCCGGGCCGCCAGAGGGGACGATGGGGCGGAGGCCGCCCTTGTGACGCGGTACTACGCGCTGGTTCGCGCCTGCGCCCGCCCGCTGTTCCTCGCGGGAGGCGACGGCGAGGATCTCATTCAGGAAGGGATGCTCGGCCTGATCCGCGCCATCCGGGAGTACCGGCGGGACAAGAGCACGTCGTTTCGCACCTTTGCGGAGGTCTGTATCCGCAACCGCATCTATTCTGCCTTGCGCGCGGCGTCGCGGGACAAGCATGCGCCGCTGAATCAGTCTGTTTCCCTGGATCACCCTTTCTTTGACGACTATCTCTCCGGTACGCCGGATCGCTCCGTCACGGATCCCGAGCAGCTGATTGCCGACCGTGATTATGTGGAGCGCGTTTTGGAACGTACGCAGTTGTCCGCCTTTGAGGCGAAGGTTTTGGGGTATTATCTGGACGGCCTGAGCTGTCAGGAGATCGCGCAGATCGTCGGAAAGCCCGCAAAATCCGTGGACAACGCCGTGCAGCGCGTCCGGCGCAAAACAGCGCGAGAGCTTCAATCGGGGGAGAACCGTTGATTGGTAAATGAACAACGCAAGTTGTTTATTATATTTTATCTGCTTAAAGCAAAAGAGAGGGTAACATCATGTACGAAGACAAGACTTTAGTCTGCAAGGAATGCGGCAACGAGTTCGTGTTCACCGCCGGCGAGCAGGAGTTCTACGCGGAGCGCGGCTTCCAGAACGAGCCCCAGCGCTGCAAGGCCTGCCGTGACGCCCGC
>Ga0256407_10005831_pt1 | contig 19412 bp, 12 predicted proteins | sample RumenRJG_04DNA_FD_193489 | JGI IMG/M metagenome (GOLD analysis project Ga0256407, IMG submission 193489) | Bovine rumen microbial communities from Lethbridge, Alberta, Canada - RJG_04 | ecosystem: Host-associated > Mammals > Digestive system > Stomach > Rumen | place: Canada: Alberta... | reverse complement strand
GGCACCAGCCTTCAGAAATACCAACAGCACATTCAGGGGTATCAGCAACAGCAGGGCAATAGGTGTGATGCTCCAACGGAGCACACGATGTGAAATAAACTGGAAGGCAACCACCGGTTGGTGCAGAGGATTCAACATGCTGCGCAACCACCAGATGCTCTGCAGTCCTCCTGCTGCTATTCTGCGTTTACGCTTTGATTCCTCTTCCAGGTTGGCTGATCCGTATTCCATTGCATACGCTTCTGATGTGTAAGCAATTTTATAGCCCTTGTCAACCATCCTCAGCGACATCACGAAGTCGTCGAGCAGGGCATTCTCAGGCATTGGTTCATAGAGCGAACGGCGAATGGCGCACAGTTCGCCTGCTGCTCCCATAGCCGAATACAGTTCTCCGTCCCATCGCTTCAGCGTGCTCTCGTATTTCCAGTAGAGTCCTTCACTTTCAGCGGCAGCTTGTCCCTCATGGCGTGCTGCAACGCGTTTTTCGCCTGCTACACAAGCCACTTTCGGATCCATGAAGCAACACACGATTTCCTGTATTGACTCTGGGTTCAACATGGTGTTGGCATCAGTCATCACCACCAGTTCGCTTTGTACCAGCGCGAGACCATGATTGAGTGCCGCAGTTTTACCACGACGTTCAGGCGAGTATATCACCTCAACATCGTGGTATTTAGCTAAATAGTCGTTTGTCTGGTCGTTTGAACCGTCAGTCACCCACACCACCTTCAGTTTCGGGTAGTTAATCTGATGGGTGTTTCCCATTTTGGATTCAACGATGTCCTGTTCGTTGTAGGCACATATCATGAGTGTAACCTCAGGCAGTTCGTCGCCCGTAGGCAGTTCCTGCTTCTTCGGCTTGCCGTAAACGAGTCTTTTGATACTCACCAGCAGCCAGAGCAACATGCCGTAGCCCAGATAGGTGTAGAACACGAGTATCAGGCTTATCCAAAACAACACCTTCAGTGTCAGCATGGCTATAACGGTTTTTAGTCCGACAACACTATTCGTTCGTCTCTATTTCCTCCTGCATATCGATAAACTGGCGGTTCTTATCGTAGAACTCATACTGTAGGAAAGCCAGTTTCTGCGAAGGAACGATTCTGATTCCCCAGCCGTATTTCATCTGCCAGCGTCGTTTCAGTGATACGATGCCTTGGTTGATATAGGCTGCGACATAAGGATGTACGTGTAGTGAGAAACACTTGATGCCTATCTTATTGACGAGGCGGTCAATTTTGCTCTCTAACTGATCAGTAAACAGGATTGACGATTTGATTTTTCCCTTACCGAAACATGTGGGACATGTTTCCTCCACATTGACGTCCATTGCCGGACGCACGCGCTGACGGGTAATCTGCATCAGTCCGAACTTACTCAGAGGAAGGATGTTATGGCGTGCACGATCCTTCTGCATGTTCTTGCACATCCGCTCGTAAAGCAATTGGCGGTCTTCTGCAAGGTTCATGTCGATGAAGTCAACCACGATGATTCCTCCCATGTCACGCAGGCGCAACTGGCGAGCCAGCTCGTCGGCTGCTCCCAGATTCACTTCCAGTGCGTTCGCCTCCTGTCCGTTCTCAGCCCGGGTACGGTTACCGCTGTTCACGTCCACTACATGCATGGCTTCCGTATGCTGTATAATCAGATAGGCGCCACGTTTGTAGTTCACGGTCCGTCCGAACGACGACTTCAGTTGTTTGGTGACATTGAAATTGTCGAAGATGGGTACATTGCCTGTGTATTGCTTGACGATCTCCTGCTTCTCCGGTGCAATGAGACCGACGTAGTCCTTCACTTGCTGGAAGATGTCAGCATCGTTGACGTAGATGCCGTCATAGGTGGGGTCGAAGAGGTCGCGCAACAAGGCAACGGCTCTTCCTGTCTCTTCGAAAGCCAGCACCGGTGTCGTTGTCGACTTCTGCACTTTTGCGATGGCATCATCCCAGCGTTTCAGTAAAACTTTCATTTCAGCATCAAGCTCAGCCACACGCTTTCCTTCGGCAGATGTTCTGACAATCACTCCGAAGTTCTTAGGCTTGATGCTTTGTACGAGTTGTTTCAGACGTGTACGTTCTTCGCTTTTCTTAATCTTCGAGGAAACGGAAACCTTGTCCTGGAAAGGGATCAGCACCATATATCTGCCAGCGAAACTCAGTTCACATGTCAGTCGTGGTCCTTTGGTCGAGATGGGTTCTTTCACCACCTGCACCATGATTTCCTGTCCCTGCTTGAGCGTGGTCTGGACACTTCCTTCTTTGGGAAGGTCGGGCATTCTTGAAGCTTTGGAAATAGGGAAAAGCTTCTTCCTGTCACTCTGTACCTGTTTCAGGTACTTCTCATAAGAGCTGAATTGAGTCCCCAAGTCAAGATAGTGTAAGAAAGCATCGCGTTCCGATCCCACATCCACGAAACATGCGTTCAATCCGGGCATCAGTTTCTTGACTTTGCCCAGATAGATGTTGCCTACAGAGAACGACGCCTCTCGTTTCTCGTTCTGGTATTCCACCAGTTCCTTGTCTTCGAGCAGCGCTATCGAAATCTCTTTCGGCTGGACGTCAATGATTACTTCACTTGTCATGATTTGTAGATTCGATTCTTTACGGAAAGGGTGCACCAACTTTTCTTGTTAAAGATCTATTGGTACACTCCTTTCATTTCTTTACTTCATAATGAACAAGTATTTACTTGCTCTTGTGACGATTCTTGCGCAGTCTCTTCTTGCGCTTGTGAGTAGCCATCTTGTGGCCCTTCTTTTTCTTTCCGTTTGGCATAATCTAAATATATTTAAATTGTTTAATGTTTATTTCATCTTTTCTATGAAACTCTTGGCTGGCTTGAAAGCGGGGAAATCGTGAGCGTCAATCACCAATGTGGTATTCTTGGAAATATTGCGGGCTGTCTTCTTAGCGCGATGCTTGACAGTGAAAGTGCCGAAACCACGCAAATATACATTCTCTTTCTCCACAGCCATACTATGGCGTATCTCTTCCATAAAAGCTTCAACAGTGACAGCTACGTCCTTTTTTGCAAGACCTGTGTCCTCAACAATCTTGTTGATAATATCTGCCTTTGTCATCTTGATTATTAACTCTTTAAATTGTTTATCTTGTAACTTATTTTCTTTTTCGGACTGCAAAGATACTGATTTTCAGTGGGAAACGAAAATTTCTCGGCATTTTTTTTCGAAAAAAAATCAATTCTTTGATATTTGCACCAGTCTCGCTATGTATTTTCCTATGATATCGAACTCCAAATTGACCACACTGCCCACTTTGATATCACAGAAATTTGTGTGTTCGAAAGTGTAGGGGATGATAGCCACCTGGAATGTGTTCTTCGTGGGATTGCATACGGTCAGCGACACACCGTTAACCGTTACAGAACCCTTATCAACGGTAAAATATCCGTTCAAGGCCATTTCCTTGTTCTCCTGGTATTCGAAAGTGAAGTACGTCGAACCGTCGGCATCCTCCACAGCAATGCATCGTGCCGTCTCGTCCACATGGCCCTGTACGATGTGTCCGTCCAATCGTCCGTTCATCATCATCGAGCGCTCCACATTCACCTTGTCGCCCACCTTCAGCAGTCCCAGATTCGAACGGTCCAGCGTTTCCTTCATCGCCGTGACGGTGTATGTGCCGTCCTCTATGCTGACCACAGTCAGACAAACACCGTTGTGAGCCACGCTCTGGTCGATACCCAGTTCGTCCACAAACGAACACTTCAGGGTGAAGTCAATATTCTCCCTGTCCTTCCTGATGCCTACTACAGTGGCAAATTCCTCAATAATACCGGAAAACATGCTAAATCTCAATTATCAATTCTCAATTCTCAATTAAAAAAAGGGAATCGTACCGAGGATGTGATGAAAACTCCTTTGTGATAAGATGAAGAGCGCTCTTAGCCTTTGTAATCCACCGGTTTTACAACTTCTCCTTGTGAGAGATGTGGCCCGCCATTGGCAGAAGAAACAACTCAGTTTTCAATGTAATTTGATGAGTATCCCGATCGAATCGATACGACCCCTATTTCTCAATTATCTGTTAATACGCAAACAGTGGATAGTCCTTCATGCGGTCGTTCACGCGCTGACGAACGCTGGCAATTACCTGCTCGTCCTCAGGAGCGTTGAGCACTTCCTCGATGAGGGCAGCAATCTCCACCATCAGGTCTTCCTTCGCACCACGTGTGGTGATGGCAGGAGTACCCAGACGGATACCACTTGTCTGGAATGCCGAACGAGTGTCGAATGGCACCATGTTCTTGTTTACTGTGATGTCGGCAGCAACGAGAGCGTTCTCAGCCACCTTACCAGTCAGTTCAGGATACTTCGAGCGCAGGTCAACCAGCATAGAGTGGTTGTCGGTACCACCGCTGACGATGGTGAATCCGCGCTTGATCAGTTCCTCTGCCAGCACCTTGGCATTCTTCTGCACCTGCTTAGCCCACTCCTTGAACTCGGGTTGCAGCGCCTCGCCGAAGGCAACAGCCTTGGCAGCGATAACGTGCTCCAGCGGACCGCCCTGCTGTCCGGGGAATACGGCTGAGTTGATGAGTTGCGACATCTTCTTCACAACACCCTTTGGAGTGGTGTATCCCCAAGGATTGTCGAAGTCCTTGCCCAACAGAATGATACCGCCACGAGGACCGCGCAGTGTCTTGTGGGTTGTAGAAGTCACGATATGAGCCCACTTTACGGGATTGTCCAGCAGTCCTGCAGCAATCAGACCTGCAGGGTGAGCCATGTCGATCATCAGCAGTGCACCCACCTTGTCGGCAATCTCACGCATACGCTTGTAGTCCCACTCACGGCTGTAGGCAGAACCGCCGCCGATAATCAGCTTTGGCTTGTTCTCCAGTGCCAGGCGCTCCATCTCGTCATAGTCAACGCGTCCCGTCTCCTTGTTCAGGTTGTAACCTACGGGCTTATACAGGATACCGCTGGTGTTCACCAGTGAACCGTGCGACAGGTGACCACCGTGATCCAGGTTCATACCCATGAAGGTGTCGCCTGGCTTCAGCACTGCCAGCAGCACAGCAGCATTAGCCTGTGCACCAGAGTGTGGCTGCACGTTAGCATACTCGGCACCGAACAGTTTGCAAACGCGGTCGATGGCCAGCTGCTCAACCTCGTCCACTACCTGGCAACCGCCATAGTAGCGATGACCGGGATAACCCTCGGCATACTTGTTGGTCAGATAGCTGCCCATAGCTTCCATTACTTGATCGCTGACGAAATTCTCCGAAGCAATCAGTTCGATACCTTTCAATTGACGTTGATGCTCTTTCTCAATGAGCTCAAAAATGGTGTTGTCTCTTTCCATTACTATTTAGTTTTGTATGTTTAACCATTCATTGACAGCAAAAATTCCTCGTTCGAACGTGTCTGCACCAGACGGTCGCGAACGGTGTTCATAGCCTCGATGGGGTTCATCTCGGCAATAAACTTGCGGATAATCCACATGCGGTTCAGTGTGGTAGGATCCTGCAGCAGGTCGTCGCGACGTGTTGACGACAGCACCAGATTGACAGCAGGATAAACGCGCTTGTTAGCCAGCATGCGGTCGAGTTGCAGTTCTGAGTTACCCGTACCCTTGAATTCCTCGAATATCACCTCGTCCATCTTTGAACCGGTGTCCGTCAGGGCAGTGGCAATGATAGTCAGCGAACCGCCTCCCTCAATGTTACGGGCTGCACCGAAGAAGCGCTTAGGCTTCTGCAGGGCATTGGCATCCACACCACCCGTCAGCACCTTACCGCTGGCAGGAGCTACGGTGTTATAGGCACGGGCCAGTCGGGTGATTGAGTCGAGGAATATCACGACATCATGTCCGCATTCCACCATACGCTTTGCCTTTTCCAGCACGATACCGGCTATCTTCACGTGGCGGTCTGCAGGTTCGTCGAATGTTGATGCTATCACCTCGGCATTCACCGTGCGTGCCATATCCGTCACCTCCTCAGGGCGCTCGTCGATGAGCAGCATCATGATGTAGGCCTCGGGATGGTTGGCAGCAATGGCGTTGGCAATATCCTTCATCAGGATGGTCTTACCCGTCTTTGGCTGAGCCACAATCAGCGCACGCTGTCCCTTACCGATAGGCGAGAACAGGTCAACGATGCGCACCGAAGGATTCGTAGTGGCAGGGTCGCCGCAGAGTGTGAATTTCTCTTCGGGGAAGAGTGGGGTGAGGTGTTCGAAGCTCACGCGGTCGCGCACTTCCTGTGGCAGTCTGCCGTTGATGCTCTTCACCTCCGTCATGGCGAAGTATTTCTCGTTGTCGTGTGGTGGGCGCACCATGCAATCCACCACGTCGCCGGTCTTCAGTCCATAGCGTTTCACCTGTTGCTGGCTCACATAGATATCGTCGGGCGACGACAGGTAGTTGTAATCGCTTGAGCGCAGGAAGCCGTAACCGTCCTGCAGCATTTCCAGCACACCGTTTCCGGCAATCAGGTTCTCGAAGTTGTATTTCGTATTGCCGCCGAAAGCCTTGCTGGGTGCATAGGCATTCATGTCGGCCATATTCGATGTCTGTGCAGCCTGGTTCATCGGACGGTCGAAAATATCGAGGGTAGGGATGGCCTCGCCGTCCTCGATGGGCAAGTCAACCACTGTGATGAAGTCTGTTCCGTCACCAGGGTCGCCCTCCCATACACCGTCGGGAGTCACATCTTGGTTGGCTGCAGGTTGCTGCTGTGCCATCTTGGCCTGCAGTTCCTCAATAGCCTTCGGGTCGATGTCTGCCGACGTGTCGCCGCTGGCCTCGGGAATCACCTCCTCAGCCTCTGGGGCTTCGGCAGCCTCTTGCGCTTCTTCCTTAGCTTGAGCCTCTGCTTCAGCAGCCTCACGGGCAGCAATCTCCTCCAGTTCCTTCTTCGACTTGCGTCCGCGCTTCTTGGGAGCAGGTTTCACCTCCTCTTCCTCGGCGGCAGCAGCCTCATTAGCCGCATTCTGCTCGTCCTCCTTCGCCTTGGCGTCAGCTTCAGCAAACAAGTCGTCGAGCGAGGGCTGCTTCGTCTTCTTAGGCTTTGTAGCCTTAGGGTCCAAGCTCTCGCCCTCGGCACCGTTCACGGTATAAACCTTAGCGTTATCCTTCTTGGCAATCCTTGTTCTTTTACGTTTGGTGGCACCCCCGTTGGCAGCCGAATCCTCGGCAGCCTTGTCGAGAATCGCATAAATCACGGTCTCCAGTTCGTCGTTCTGCGACACCTTAACACCGAGACTGTTGGCTATCTCCATCAACTGGGGAATATCCATCTGTTCTAATTCGTTTTTTGTATACATATAAATAATGTGTATTCGTTTAACTTCTATTTTGAAAAGTTGGGTGGAAATGTTTCGCGAGCGGAAACACCTTGTTTTGATGAACTGAATCTCGCCCTTTGTCGGGGTCTGATTTTAAATTCGCTTGCAAAGTTACGCATTATTTTCTGATTCGCCAAACTTTATCTAACTTTTTTTGGCTCTCTTTTTATTTCTTCATTCTTTCATTCTAATTTCCTGTCACAGGAATCGTAACTCAGTTCACTTTCACACTGTAGAAATCGGTAGTTGATACTAATAAGCAAGCAAAAAGCACGGGTGTCGGACGATTCGGCAAATCGTGGCGCGATGGGACCCCGAGGGACCAAAGGTGATTGATGCCTACGTCCGGACGGTGTGTAAGCACACGGGACTCAATCCCGACCAGCAGCTGCCCCCGATGAAGGAGGAGACGAAGGTGATGTGGTGCGACATCGTGCTGGCTATGGCAACGATGGAGTGCGGACTGAGTGTGAAACAGCAGGAGGAACTGGTGCCTTTCATCGCCAGAGGGTGGGAGATGAAGAAGTGAGATTTCTTACTTAGCTTGATAAAAACGGAAAGCGACAAACTTTTACAGTTCGTCGCTTTCTTCACCTTTGTACGCCTGCAGGGGGTCGAACCCTGGACACCCTGATTAAGAGTCAGGTGCTCTACCAACTGAGCTACAAGCGCATCTTTTGGTTTTGCGGTTGCAAAGGTACTAACTATTTTTGAATCCAACAAACTTTTTCGTAACTTTTTTCAAAAAAAGCCCCAAAAAAGCCCCAACATGGTTGTTGGAGCCTGTTTTTTATGGTTTTATGAGCAAATTACATGAACATAATGGTTAGACCAGCCATAACAATGCTTACCATTGACATGAGTTTGATCAGGATGTTGAGTGACGGACCACTGGTGTCTTTGAAGGGGTCGCCAACAGTGTCGCCAACAATGGTTGCCTTATGGGCAAACGAGCCTTTGCCGCCAAAATTGCCTTCTTCGACATATTTCTTGGCATTGTCCCATGAGCCTCCTGCATTGGCCATAAAGATGGCTAATGTGAAACCACTGGCAAGTCCGCCAACAAGCAAACCGAGTACGCCGGCTACACCCAGGACGCAACCCACGACGATGGGGATGATGATGGCGAGAATGGAGGGGAATATCATTTCGTGTTGGGCGGCACGGGTGGATATCTCGACACAGCGTCCGTAATCGGGGGTGCCTGTGCCTTCCAGAATACCGGCTATCTCCTTGAACTGGCGACGCACCTCAACCACCATTTTCTGAGCAGCGCGACCTACGGCTTCCATCGTGAGACCACAGAAAAGGAAGGCTGCCATAGCTCCGATGAAGGCACCGACAATCACCTTGGGGTTCATCAGGTTGACCTGGAAGAAATTCATGAAATCGGGGATGGTAGCATCGGTAGCATTGATGACTTTGCCCTGTACGTTTTCAATCATCATGCCTGCACGCGACATTGCTATCTTGATTTCCTCGATGTAAGAGGCGAGGAGTGCGAGAGCCGTGAGAGCTGCCGAACCGATGGCGAAGCCCTTACCCGTGGCTGCTGTGGTATTGCCAAGGGCATCGAGCGCGTCAGTGCGATGGCGCACATCATCGCCCAGTTCGCTCATTTCAGCATTGCCGCCAGCATTATCCGCGATAGGTCCGTAGGCATCGGTAGCTAAAGTGATGCCGAGTGTGGATAGCATACCGACGGCAGCAATACCAATGCCGTAGAGACCATGGGCCAAACTGGATGAGCTCATGCTGAGGTCGAAGCCGTTGGCACAGAGATAGCTGAGGATGATGGCTATGCCGATGGTGAGTACGGGGATGCAGGTGGAAATCATGCCGGTTCCTATACCTTTTATAATAACAGTGGCCGAACCGGTAAGTCCTGCCTCGGAAATCTTCTGAGTGGGGCTGTAGCTATGTGATGTATAATACTCAGTGGCCTGTCCGATAATGACACCAGCAACAAGACCTGTTATCACAGAGAAGGAGAGCCCCAGCCAATTCTCAATCCCCAAAAGATAGAGAATGGCGAATGTGGCGATGGCGATGAGACAGGCACTGACATTGGTTCCGAGAGAGAGCGAATGGAGCAGGTCTTTCATCGTGGCGCCCTCCTTGGTGCGAACGAGGAAGATGCCGATTAACGAGAGAAAGACGCCAACGGCAGCGATAATCATAGGCGCTACGACAGCCTTGAGCTGCATGCCGTCGGCAGCACTGGCCGCAAAGGCACTGGCACCAAGCGCAGCGGTGGAAAGAACGGATCCGCAATAGCTCTCGTAGAGGTCGGCACCCATACCGGCTACATCGCCGACATTGTCACCGACATTATCGGCAATAGTAGCAGGATTGCGAGGGTCGTCCTCAGGAATATCGGCCTCGACCTTGCCGACGATGTCTGCACCCACATCGGCTGCTTTGGTATAGATGCCACCTCCCACACGGGCAAAGAGTGCCTGGGTGGAAGCACCCATTCCGAAGGTAAGCATCGTGGTGGTGATGGAGATGAGTCCCTCGGTGTCGAAACGATTGAGGACCACAAACCAGATGGCAATGTCAAGCAGTCCAAGACCTACCACCGTCAGTCCCATCACCGCACCGGAACGGAATGCTATCTTCAGCCCGGCATCAAGGCTGTGGCGGGCAGCATTGGCTGTGCGTGCTGATGCATAGGTGGCGGTCTTCATTCCGAAGAAACCTGCCAAACCGGAGAAGATACCTCCTGTGAGGAAGGCAAACGGCACCCAGGGGTTCTGTACATTCAATCCATAGGCCATGAATGCAAACAGGATAACCAGGACGGCAAACACAAAGATGACAACCTTATACTGTTGCCAAAGATACGCCATAGCGCCCTTGCGTACATACTCTGCAATCTCTCTCATGCGAGGGGTTCCCTCGTCGGCCTTCATCATACTCTTGAAGAAGAACAAAGCCATTCCCAATGCCACAAGAGAGGCAATGGGAACGAGCCAAAATACACATGGTATATTCATACTAACAAAAAAATTATAATAGTTCTTTAGGTTTCGGTGATTGACGCGAAACGTTATTCCTCGCTACTGTACTCCGAGAGTTCAACAGCCTCGTCGTCGGGGTCGCTCTCAATCTCGAAAGTTGTGCGATAGTTATCTTCCGTCATCTCGTCTTCGTTGAATTCGTCCATCTCGTCCACTTCATCGTGGCTGACATAGTTGTCTTCTACGATTACATCAGCATCCTCGTCCTCATTGTCAATATCAGACTCGTCGTACTTGATGCGTGGCTTGATGACCTCGGGTTTCAATTTGGCAAAAATAGCCTCGACCCATGTGCCCTTGGGAACCTCGAGCACTTCGTAGCCGTCGGCAACCTTCTTCTCGTACATCCCCCCTTTCTTGTGAAGACGATCCTTGGGTAGGGTAGTGGTGGAAATGTCGAAACCGCTTTCGATAATATCTTGAATGGACTGAGACAACGAGTCCCAACCACCTCCGAAATTGCGTTCCAACACCTCGACAAGCTTAGAGGCTGTAATATGACGAATGTTTTCGTAAGTCAAATCGGTAACACGCATAATGGGGCGTTTACGGATAGCCAACAGCATCTTGGTGCTCTCGTCGATAGTGATAGAGCCTACTTTATAACCTTGTTTCTCGTAGGACTTCTTAACAGGAGCGCTGTCGTCTTTCAACTCCTCAACCGTGAAGGCTGAACGGATGATATCAATATAGTGACGCAGGTTGTCCTTGATTTCGGCATCCTTGCTTCCGCTATTGATTATTCTGAACACATCATTCTCTTGGATATCCCATACAGAACTCTTGGTGATGTTCTTCAGACTACTGTTTTGGGGCTGCTCTTGAGCTTGCTTTGATTTCGATTCTTTCATGTCTTATAAAGCTTTATTGATGATAATTGCTGCAAAGTTAATGGAAAAAGTGACGAAATACAAGTATTTCTATCATATTTTTTTGTTAATTTCCTAAAAAGTGCTACCTTTGAACCGTTTTTTATGGCAGAACCGTTAGCTGAAAGACTCAGACCGCGCTCACTTGACGATTATATCGGACAACAGCATTTAGTGGGTGAAGGTGCTGTCTTGCGTAAGATGATTGACGCAGGACGGGTGTCGTCGTTTATCCTGTGGGGACCTCCGGGAGTGGGAAAAACCACACTGGCACAAATCATTGCACACAGGTTGGAGACGCCATTCTATACACTTTCGGCAGTAACCAGCGGTGTGAAGGATGTGCGCGACGTGATAGAGAAAGCCCAGAAGGGACGTTTCTTCACAGAGGCTTCACCGATTTTATTTATAGACGAGATACACCGATTTTCCAAATCGCAGCAGGACTCGCTGTTAGGAGCCGTTGAAAAGGGGATTGTGACGCTGATAGGTGCAACGACGGAGAATCCGTCATTTGAAGTCATCCGCCCCTTGTTGTCGCGTTGTCAGATATATGTCTTGAAACCGCTGGAGAAAGACGATTTGCTGAAGTTGCTGAATAGAGCCATTACACAAGACATCATCCTGAAGGAACGGCAGATAGTACTGAAGGAATCGGACGCCATTCTCAGGTATAGTGGGGGAGATGCCCGTAAATTGCTGAACATACTGGAACTGGTTGTTGAAGCTGCCAGTGAAAAGGACGATATTGTCATTACCGATCAACTTGTGGCAGAACGACTGCAACAGAATCCGTTGGCTTACGATAAGGATGGCGAAATGCATTACGACATCATCTCGGCATTCATCAAGAGCATTCGCGGGTCGGATCCTGATGCCGCACTCTATTGGCTGGCACGAATGATTGAGGGTGGGGAAGACCCGAAGTTTATTGCCCGAAGGCTTGTGATTTCAGCTTCCGAGGACATTGGACTGGCCAATCCCAATGCACTGCTGCTAGCCAATGCTGCCTTTGACGCCGTACAGAAAATAGGGTGGCCCGAGGGCAGAATCCCGTTGGCAGAAGCTACGGTCTATCTGGCCACATCGCCCAAAAGCAATTCTGCGTATCTGGGCATAGATGCAGCACTCGATTTGGTCAGACGTACTGGTAATCAGCCAGTTCCACTGCCCATACGCAATGCACCAACACAACTGATGAAGGAATTGGGTTATCACGACGGATATCTGTATCCACACGATTTCCCAGGACATTTCACACCTCAACAATATATGCCAGACGCATTGGCCAACGAACGGCTTTGGCATGGGCAGCATTCACCGGTTGAGGAAAAACTATACGAACGGATGGTAAACTATTGGGGAGAAAGGTTTAAGAAATGATGGAATATGATGAGTTACTGCAGCAAGTGATTGAATTTTTGGGCACTTTTGCTTTTGCCATCTCAGGCATACGACACGCAGCAGCCAAACATTTCGACTGGTTTGGAGGCTATGTCTGCGGTATTGCTGTAGCTATCGGAGGCGGTACTATTCGTGACGTGATGTTGGGTACAACGCCATTCTGGATGACCAATCCGTTTTACATCATTTGTACGGCCTTTGCGCTCGTTTTCGTCGTGATGTTCGCCAAACATCTTGAATCGCTGCGCAATACCTGGTTCGTGTTTGACACATTAGGATTGGCGCTTTTTAATATTGCCGGAATCCAGAAATCGCTTCTTTTCGGACAACCGTATTGGGTGGCTATCATAATGGGCTGTATCACAGGTTCTGCAGGTGGTGTTATCCGTGACATCTTACTGAATAACGAGCCTGTGATTTTCCACAAGGAAATTTATGCCATTGCAGCTATTGGAGGTGGTTTAATATTCTGGGCATTAGATGTTTGGGGATTTCCCATTGAAGTAACAGTTATTTCTTCATTCGTATTAACATGCCTAATGAGATTCTTAGCTGTGAGATATCATCTTTCGCTTCCAATATTGAGAAGTGAAGAGATTAAAGGAAATAGTGAAAATTAAGGTAATAGTGAAGGCTGCGATTAAGCGAGAGCAGAACCAAGCTTGCTTGAGTTATGCCGAGCGTGAGCAGGCTCGATGTGAAACATCAATAGTGAATAATATCTTGTATCCCTCATGTCCAAATAACACTATTTATCATAATGTCGATTCAGCTAAATTGATTTGGATTATTGCTTAACCATTTTTAAGAAAAATAATTGGTGTTTGGAGAACAACGTATTGGATTTTTTTGTAATTTTGCAGCGTTTAACGGTATTAATTAATACAGGCGCTTGATTTTCAAGTAGTTAAGGAAAAAGAGAAAAGCTAATAATGAGACAATTAAAGATTCAAAAAAGTATTACGAATCGTTCAAGTGAGGCACTGGATAAATATCTGGTGGAAATTGGACGTGCACCACTGATCAGTATTGACGAAGAAATTGAGCTGGCTCAGAAGATTCGTAAAGGTGGTCCTGAAGGTGAACGAGCCAAAGACAAACTTGTGACAGCAAATCTACGATTTGTAGTATCTGTAGCCAAGCAGTATCAGCATCAGGGACTGACGCTGACTGATTTGATTGATGAGGGTAACATTGGATTGATTAAGGCAGCGCAGAAATTCGATGAGACACGTGGTTTTAAGTTTATTTCTTATGCCGTGTGGTGGATTCGTCAGAGCATTCTGCAAGCTATTGCCGAACAGAGCCGTATTGTACGTCTTCCCCTGAATCAGGTAGGAAGTTTGAATAAGATTAATCACGAAATCAATAAATTCGAACAGGAGAATCAGCGTCATCCCTCCGTTTCTGAGCTCAGCGAGGCCACCAATCTCGATGAGGACAAAATCGGACAGAGTTTGATGGCTGACGGACACCACGTTTCTATTGATGCACCATTCCAGGACGGTGAAGACAACTGTATGTTGGACGTGATGGCCAGCGGTGATGATTCACGTACTGACCGCCAGGTTGATCACGAGTCGATGGCTCAGGAGCTGAACACGGTTCTACAGAAAGTTCTGAAGGATCGCGAGATTACCATTATCCGTGAGTGCTTCGGTATTGGATGTCATGAGAAGGGTTTGGAGGAAATCGGTGACAGACTTGGTTTGACGCGTGAACGTGTTCGTCAGATTCGCGAAAAGAGCATTGCTAAGTTGCGTGAATCTGGAAATGCACGCATTTTGATGAAATATTTGGGCTAAATTCTTTGCAGCCTCAAAAAAAATGATTAATTTTGGGGCTGTGAAGATAAAAATGCATATCATAACCATGATGGTGAGCATGATAATTTTCATGCCCGCCATTTGTTTTTCTAAGGATAATTCTGACTCCTTAAATATATTAAATAAGGTGTGGAATTATAAGCGCAACTATGCCCAAAAAGTTGATGGCGGCAAAATGAATGCTTATATGCGATACACGATGGTGACCAATCGCAGAAACTTTACGATGTTCTTGATTCCTACCCTTTATACTGTTGCCAAGGGGGAGCGCAAAAACATTTCGGAGATTTATGGCAGTATGGAGAAACTGAACGAACATAATTTTCGTTTCCGTCCCCAAGTGACCAGTAATACTATTTATCATAATAGACAGGTGAGTGAAGCATTTACCGACTATTTGTCGCCTAACATTTATGACATTTCCATTTACAGCGATAGAATTCTTTCGCCGTTCCATCGTTTCAACCGCATTTATTATCGCTATGAGATAGAGCACGACGGTACTAATCTGGCTAAGATTTCATTTCGTCCCAAATTGAAGAACACTCAGTTGGTAAAGGGATATGCCACCGTTGACAGCAATACCGGACGCATCATCTCGACAGTGTTTGACGGAGAATTCGATATGGTTAATTTTCACCTTGATGTGTTGCAAGGAACAGAGAACACCAATTCCATTGTTCCACAAAGGTGTATGGCGGATATCAAATTCAATTTTATGGGCAATCGTATCACGTCACAATTTTTGTCGGTTTTCAACACCCCCACTTCCCTACCGGATTCTCTCTACGATTATGAAAGTCGTACATGGATGGACGAATTACGCCCTATCCAACTCCGTGAAGAAGAAAAGGCAATCTATGATGAGCACGATGAGATAGAGAGACGGGAGAAAGAAGAGGCAGCAAAAGAAAAAGCTAAGCAAGAAGCATTGGCTGATTCTACCAAAAAGCCTAAGCACAGCCTGGGAGATATTCTTTGGAATATCGGCGACAAATTAGTGACCAGTTCGCATAAGGACGCAGGCGCTGCCAGTTTTACGCTCTCTCCAATCATCAACCCTCAGTATATCAGTTACTCGAAGGCTAAAGGTGTTTCGTACAAGATACAGTTTGGTGTCAGATACCATTGGAACTCCAAGCGCTATCTGACCATTCAGCCACAATTAGGTTATAACTTCGGTATCAAGCAGTTTTATCACTACACCCCCATTCGCATGACCTATAACCCAAAGCGAAACGGTTATGCTGAAATCGTGTTTGCTAATGGTAACCGTATTTCCAATTCGAGTGTTATCGAGGTGATTCGTAACATCTACGGCAATGACAGTGCAAAGCACTATCAGAAGATGGAAATGGACTATTTCAATGACAACTACATACAGGCCATTAACAACGTACAGGCTTATGATTGGCTGGAAATAAAGGCTGGTATTGTTTACCATATCCGCAAGCCAAAGAATCCGTCGGTGATGGAGAAACTCAATATGCCCACCGTTTACCGAAGCTTTGCCCCTACCCTTACCTTGCACATTTCTCCCTGGCGCCGTGGTCCATATTTTACTTTGAACTATGAACGAAGCATTAAGGGCATCATGGGGGCTAATCTGGAATATGAGCGTTATGAGTTTGATGCCAGTCATAGGTTCAAGTTGCTGGGGTTGCGCAGCATCAACTTAAAAGGAGGCTTCGGTGTTTATACGAATAACAAGACTTCGTTTTTCCTCGATTATGCTAATTTCCGTGACGAGAATTTGCCTGGCGGATGGGAAGATGAATGGACAGGTAATTTCCAATTACTCAATTCAATGTGGTATAACACCTCTAAGTATTATTTGCGCTTCAATTCTTCCTACGAGTCTCCCCTACTCGTCTTCTCGTTCCTTCCCCTTGTGGGTAAGTTTATCGAGAAAGAGCGCATCTACCTGAGCCTGCTTTCTATTCAGCACACGCGCCCATATTCGGAATTAGGCTATAGTATTTCAACACGTTTTGTCTCTATAGGAGCCTTCAGCAGTTTCCTCAGTTATAAATGGGAAAATTTCGGACTGAAGTTTACGTTTGAGTTGTTCAGAAAATGGTAGAAGTCAGAAAACCCTTAATCGTCTATAAAGCCAGCGCAGGAAGTGGAAAAACATTTACGCTTGCCACGGAATACATTAAGTTGCTGGTGAGGAATCCCCTCAATTACCGTTCTATCCTTGCCGTCACCTTTACCAATAAGGCTACCGAGGAGATGAAGATGCGCATACTGAGTCAGCTCTATGGAATATGGCAGCAACTGCCCGATTCCAACAGTTATGCCCAGAAGGTACAGGCCGAGACCGGACTCTCTGCCGAAGTCATCCGTCAACGTTCGGGCGAAGCACTCCGGCTGTTGCTTCATAACTACAATGGCTTCCGTGTTCAGACTATCGACGCTTTCTTCCAAAGCGTGTTACGCAATTTGGCCCGTGAATTGGAACTTACAGCCAATCTTCGTGTAGGATTGAGTGGCGATCAAGTAGAGGAACTGGCTGTTGATATATTGGTTGATCAGTTGAAACATACCGACACCATTCTGCAATGGCTGTTACACTATATCATGAGCAGTCTGAACGAAGATAGGAGTTGGAGCAGTAATGACGAAAAGAAAACCAGTTTCATCCGCGAAATAAAGAATTTCGGCAAGACCATTTTCCGTGATTACTATAAGGAACACCGTCAGGCGCTCAACGAGAAAATGTCGGAGGAAGGATTTTTCGAGAACTACACCCAGATGCTTCGTGAGATACGCGACAAGTCGAAGGAGCGGATGGCAACGATTGCAGCATCCTATTTTGACACGTTGGAACAGGAGAACCTCACCATTGCCGATATCAAGTCGGGGAATCGTGGTGTTTCCAGTTTCTTTCTGAAAATAAGCAACGGCAATTTCACACCTGATATCGTCAACAAGACGGTATGCACTGCTCTTGACAGACCAGAGAACTGGTATGCTAAGACTAATCCGCGTTCTGCGGAAATCCATATGCTGGCCGACCAGACTTTGATCCCCTTGTTAAGATATGCTATCGAGGAACGCGAGAAGCAATGGCGACTCTATCAGTCGGCTCAGCTTACGCTTGCTCATCTGAACAACCTCCGACTATTGGGTAGTATCGAACAGAAGGTGAAGGAAATCAATGACGATGCCAATGTCTTTCTGTTGGGCAATACCCAGCATCTGCTGCATGCTTTGATACAAGAGAGCGACACTCCGTTTATCTTCGAAAAGATTGGTGCCCAACTGCACTATATCATGATTGATGAATTCCAGGACACCAGTACCGTACAATGGCAAAACTTTAAGATTCTCATGAACGAATGCATGAGTCATGAGGGGTCTGAAAATCTGATTGTTGGCGACGTCAAGCAGAGTGTCTATCGCTGGCGTTCGGGCGACTGGCGACTGCTGAACAATATTGACCAACAATTCTCCAATGAGATGATGCAGGTGAAGACGCTGAAGACGAACTACCGTTCAGAGCGTCATATCATCAACTTCAACAATGCCTTCTTTGAGGAGGCTTCGCAACAGGAGCAGCAGCACATCGGCGAGCAAAACGAGTCGGGAGCCCTTCAGTTGCATAACGCTTACGATGATGTGAGTCAGGAGGTGCCCTCCAGTCGTCAGCCACAAGGCTATGTGGAAATAAGACTGCTTCCTGCGGACGATTATCAGGAGCATACCTTATTATATATAAAAGAGACTATCGAGACATTGCTCCAAAAGGGTGTTTCCCAAAACGATATTGCCATCCTCGTTCGCACCAACGACACCATTTCGCTCATTGCCAATTATCTGACAGAGGAAATGCCTGAAGTCAGCATTGTCAGCGACGAGGCTTTCCGCTTAGAGACGTCAACATCTGTGATGCTTTTGATTGATGCGCTTCGGTTGCTTATTCATCCTACCGACAAACTGACAAAAGCCCACATCGTCAAAGCCTATCAAATAGAAGTGATGGGGCACCAGATGACGGATGCCGAACTGCTACTGAAGAATATCGACCTCGACACCCTATTGCCCGAAGCCTATATCCGCCATTTTGACGAATTGCTGATGATGCCGCTCTACGAATTGGTTGAGCGCCTTTATACTATTTTTGAGCTGAGTCGTCTGAAGTCCCAGAGCGCTTATGTCTGTGCCTTCTGTGACTATTTGGCTCAGTTCATGATAGAAAACAATAACGGCATTGATGCCTTGATTGAGACGTGGGAACAGGAACTCCACAGAAAGACTATCCAAAGCGACGAACTGCAAGGAATACGCATCCTCACCATTCATAAGAGTAAGGGATTGGAATACGATCATGTGCTGTTGCCCTTCTGCGACTGGCGCTTGGAGCGTATCGGCACCACCGTCTGGTGTCAGCCCAACGTGGAGCCCTTCAACCAATTGCCCGTCATTCCCGTTGACTATAGTTCCAAGATGATGGGCAGCATTTATGAATCAAACTATCTCGACGAACATCTCCAATTGACAGTAGATAATCTCAATCTGCTCTATGTCGCCTTCACGCGCGCTTGTAAGAATCTGTTTATCGTCGGTAAACGGAAATCAAAATCTACCCGTTCTTATCTGATAGAAAGTGTACTTCCCCAACTGAAACTTGACGGAATGCTGCTCGAAGGTGTTGACGACGAAAAAGCCGAAATGTATTTCAATTACGGCACACTCTATACACCTCTTAAGTGCGAAGAGTCTTATTCTGACAATGTCTTCATGCAATCGTCTGGTCAGATTGCTGTAGATATGGATACATTCGAAGGCAAAACGGAGTTTCGTCAGAGCAATAAGAGCCGTGAGTTTATTGAATCAGAAGGCGACGATGATGCCACCCAACAAGGTTATATCAAAATCGGTAGTATTCTGCATCATGTCTTCTCAACAATCCACACGACAGCTGACATCGAATCAGCCCTTCAGCAGTTGGAGCAGGACGGTGTGCTTTACG
>Ga0256407_10005830_pt1 | contig 19416 bp, 10 predicted proteins | sample RumenRJG_04DNA_FD_193489 | JGI IMG/M metagenome (GOLD analysis project Ga0256407, IMG submission 193489) | Bovine rumen microbial communities from Lethbridge, Alberta, Canada - RJG_04 | ecosystem: Host-associated > Mammals > Digestive system > Stomach > Rumen | place: Canada: Alberta... | reverse complement strand
TTTTTTTTATTTTTTTTTTTCTTTTTTTTTTTATCTTCAAATTTATTTAAATATTGTTCATATTTATTTTCTCCAATATATTTTTCTAATATATTTACAATTTTCATATATGGAATTTTTAAAAAATTTGCATATTCAGGATAATTTTGTAAAATATATTTAGAACCATTTTCATATTTATCTACATTTTTAGATAAAAAACCACATAAATAAATTTGTGTTAGAACCATTAAATCTTTATTATTTTTATAATTAGAAAAAAATTGAAAAGGACCATCTTTAATTCCATTAACAAATTTACCAAAAGAAAAACTTTTAAATTTATTATCTAAATTAAATTCATATCCAGAAATTTTTCCTTGATGTATATTACCAAAAGTATATTTTCCATTAATATTATATTTTTCAAAATAACCTTCTTGTTTCCCATTAATATAATTTAATATAATTAAATAAGAATTTTTATCAACTTCCATAATTGTATCATTAAATGGTTTTCCAAATTTATTACAAGGACCATAAATATAAGAATTAGGTTTTTCAATATTATATTTTTTAACAAATATAATTTCTTTATTTTTAATTTCACATTCCATTTTTTCTTTTTTATGTATATTTGTAACTATTGCAATATCTTTAAAATGTAATTTTTTATTTATTTTACTTTCTTTTATTCCTCCTTCAATAATATATTTATGTTCTATTTTAATACAATAATTATTTAATAATTTATCATCTTCAAAAAATAAATTATATGTTTCTTTATTATAATTTAATATTCCTGGTCCATTTTTTTTTCCTTCTTTAAATAAACCTTTATAAATATAATTTTTTGTTTTTATTATTCCAAAACCATCAGGAATATTTTCTATTGTTTCTCCTATATAATTCTCATTTTCATTTATATTTATTTTTATTATTAATCTTTGTTCTATATCTCTATCTATTTTCTTTTCAAATTTTTTATTTTCAAAAAATGGTATTTTTAACATATCTTCAGAAAAATTTAAAGAAAAATTTATTGGTTTTTTAGGTTTTAGTTTTTTATCTTTTTCATTTATTTCCATGATAGATAAAAAAAATTTTATTATTTTTAATAAATAACTTATAAATGAGTAATATAGTTGATTTTGATTCATCAATTAATAGTTTTTTAACAAATATAATAAATACTAAAAATAATCAAACTAAAGAAGATATTATATCAGGAAAGATTAAATTTCCAGATTATACTTCTAATATATATGAAAAATCTTCATTTAAAAATGAAGATAATATTTTATTAAAAAATAAACTATTAAGAAAATATAAAATATCATTATATGTAGAAGAAAGAGCAAAATTAGAAAGAAATATTTATAATTATGAAAGTCAAATTATGAATTTGAGGAATAAGAATAAAAATGATAATTATCAAATTGATGAAAAATTAATTATTAATTATCAATCAACTGAATTACCAAAAACTCAAATTTTAAAGAATAATAAAAGTAAAAAAAAAATTGTATATAAATTAAAATCAAGTATCATAAACAGTGAAATTAATAAAGATAATAATACTGAATTATATAATGAAAAAAATACAATATCAAATTACCAAACAAATAATAATACTAATAATAACAATTCTATATTAAAAAACTCAAATAGAGCTAAATCAAATTATAAATTAAATGATAATGAAAATCATATCAGATCTAATAAAAAAAAATTAACAAATAGTCAAATAGATGACAATTATGAATATATATTAAAATATGAAAGAAGATCATCATCAGAATATCATCATATAAAAAATAATAAAAATTATAATTATAATAAAAATTACACTTACAATAATAATTATAATAAAATATACAATAATTATAATAATAATTATAATAGAATCGCAAATAATAAATTATATAATAATATAAATAAATCAGTTCAATTTCAAAGAAATGCAAAAGAAATATTACAAATTGATAAATATAAAACTGAATATATAAAATCATTATCATCAACAATACAAAAAGATATATTAAAATTAAACCAAGAAGAAAATGATTATAAATTAACATTAAATGCAAGAGCATTTGTAAGAAGATTAAATGCAAATAAAAGTCAAGAAGACATTTTAAAAAGAAAAAGAAAAATAAATGAATATAATAAACAATTAGATAAAGATTTAAGAAATTATTACGATAAGAAAAAAGAAGCAGAAATTAATCATGATTTGATTCGTTCAATGGAAAATGATTTAAAAGAAATTAAATATAAATACTTTGGTAAGAAATTTATAAATAAAAAATATCATTATTATACACCTTCTTCATCAAGAATAAAATATGGAACAAATCAATTAAGAAATCAATTAAATAATTATAGTGAAAATACTAGAAGTTTAGCTTATGAATATCCTAATATACAAAAATATAAATTTTTAAATATTGAAACTTATGATAATTATCCTATTAGATATAGAGAAGATGAAAATCCATTTAATGAAGGAATTAATTATAATTATAATTATGATGAAAATATTGATTATAATGAATCTCCTTCTATGTTAGAGAATACTAATAGGAAAAGTCCTTATTTTTTCAATGAACCTAAATATAATGTTACTTTAGAAAAAAGAATTGAAGAAATAAAACATGAATATGATTTAAATAGAAAACCACCTGTTCCTAAAGTAAATGTTAAAAAAGAAAAAAAAAATAATAATAATAATAATAATAATAATAATAATAATATAAAAGTTGTTAAAGAAGATAATAATACAAAAAATATTAATGATAATAATAATGAAGTAAATAATAATACTAATAATATAAATGAAAATAAAAATTTTGATGATATTAATAATGATAATGAAAATCAAAATGATATTAATTATCATAATATAAAAGAAAATACTATTAAAAGTGAAAATTTTAATATCAACAATGATAATAACAATGTAGAAAATAATTAATTAGAAGAAGGTATTATAATAATTGAAAGGGGAGTAAAAAAATAATTAAAAAAAACCTTAATTATAATTAATTAAAAAAAAATATAATAAAAAAATAAAAAAAACCATTTTACAAAAAAAATTTTTTTAAAAAAAATTTTAATAAGTATAAGGATCAATCTTCATATTCCCTCCCATAGTATCAGAAACATCAAAAGCTTGTCCTTTAGTTCCTTTCCTATCAACAGTCATTCCAGTTCCATTTCCCTTACTCATTCCAGTTCCTTTTCCTCTACTTTTAGTAACTTCTCCATCATCAATTCTTTCTCCTTCAGAATCACTTTCAGGATCAATTTGTTCAGCAACGAATAATCTTCTATCAACAAATTGTTCTTCTTGTAAATAAGCATTAAAAATTTCTTTTTTATTTTCTAAATCAGCACCAAATAAAATATCAGCTTTAACTTTTTCATAATGAGTAACTTCTTGACCATCTAAAATTCTTAATTGAGGAATATAATATAAAATTTGATATCTATAAAATTTTTTATGTTGGACTTCATTATAACAAAAATCTAAATCTGTTAAAAATGGTAAATCTGCTAAATATGCTACTTGATTACATCTTGATAATTTATTACTTGATAAATATAAATAACGTAAATTTAATAATCCTTGTAATCCTTTTAAACGTGATAATTCATTTTGACATAAATTTAATTCCATTAATGATGTTAAATTATCTAATCCTGATAATTTTTTTATTCGATTACAACATAAATTTAATTTGGTTAAACATGGACCTAAAGAATCTAAATTTTCTATATTTTCAATGTGATTGTAACTTAAATCTAATTCTTCTAAAAATTCACATGTTGATAAACCATCAATTTTACTTATATTATTATTAGATAATAATAATATTTTTAAAAAAGGGTTTTTTTCTACATTTTGTATTGTTGTTACAATATTATATGAATAATCTACTTTTTCTAAATTTTGAGGAGGATCAAAATCCATTATTTCTTCTATTTTATTATGAGAAGCATTTAATTCTGTTAAATGATATAATCCACTTAATTGTTCTAAAGTTGCTAAATCATTATTACTTACATTCACTTTTTGTAAATATTTATAATTTGTAATTCCACCAACTGATATTAATTCCTTTCCTGAAATATTTAAACCTAAATATGCATGATTGTAATTGTCATATGTTGTTCCGAAATCAATTAAACCTTTTTGAAATATTTCTGGATCTATTATTGTTTTTGCTTGCATTTTTTTCTTTTTTAATTCATATTTTTTTATCTTATTTTCCATTCCTGGATCTATACTCTTTTCTAGATCAAGGAGATATGTAAAAGTTGTCATTGTATTCATTTTTTAAGTTATATTATTTTTAATTATTTTATTTTATTTAAATAATATTTCAAAATAAAAATAAATAAAAATATATAATTAACAAAATAAAATAAATGGAAAATGATGATGGACCAACACAAGAAGAAGTGACAGAATTAGCAAATTTAGCACAAAGATTCAATAATGCAATATTTAAAAAACCAATAAATGAAGATGAAATAGGATTTATATTAACAAATACATCAAATGATGAAAGACAAGTAATAAAAGCATGTTATGAAAAAATGTTTGGAGTAACAATAGAATCTGATATTAAAGATACATTATCTTCAAAATTAAAAGATTTATGTATTTCAATGTTTGATGCTCCATATGAATATGATGCTAAAGAACTTTATAGAGCAATTCATTCTTTTTTATCTGATGATAATGTTATATGTGAAATAATCGCATCTAGACCAAAATGGATGTTAGATTTAATAAATGAAACATATTTGAAATTTTATAGAATAACATTAATTGATGAAATTACAAAAAAAAAAAGTGGTAAATATCGTCAATTTCTATTAACATGTTTAACAACAGAACGTAGAAAAAATAATCAATTATCAAATGATGAAGCAATAAAAATAGTAAAAAAAATGAAAGAAAAAAACCCAAAAAATTGGAGTGATGATGTAGAATTATTTAAAGAATATTTTATAAAACCATCAAGAGATGATTTAATATTAATAGCAAGAACATATAAAGAATTATATAATATGGATTTATATGACACATTAAATAAATATTGTTCAGGAACATGTAGAAAATTAATGAAAGCTGTTTTATATTCTACAATAACACCTTCTGAATGGTATGCTAAAAGAGCTTTTAGGGCTGTTGAAGGATTAGGAACTGATACTAATACTCTTAATAGAGTTATTGTTGGAAGAGCTGAAATTGATATGGATTATATTAGGGATTATTATCATATGGATAGGAAGGTTGATTTATATGATGATATTATTGGAGATACTACAGGAGCTTATGCCAAGATACTTTCTGATTTGGTTGGGCATTAGGTTTTTTTTTTAATTTTTTTTGTGAATTGATTTTATATTTTTTGTTTTTGTGATTTGGATGTTATAAAAGATGTTAATAAATTAAAAGGAAATGATGATAAAAAGGAGGTTTTTGAATCATTTGATTTTGGAATTAATGAGAATTTTATAAAATTAATTAATGATGAAAAAATTACACCATTAATTTCATTAGATGATAGGTATAAATATATAACAGAAATGATCAAGGAAATAAAACTTTCAAAAATATCAAACTTAAATATTTCACTTTATATATATATTCATTTCATTATTAAGGATATATTTACAAAGAAAGATGAATTAAAATCTATTACAGGAAAAGATATTCTAAAATTCATTTGTGAAAATGAAAAAAAATTTATTATACCTTTTGATTATATTGATATAATAAATTATATAACTGAAAAAAAAATAGAAATTGTATCAAGTCAAAATTCATCATCAATAAAAATTTCAATAAATAATACTAATAATATAACATTAGATGATATGGTTTCAAATTCAACAGAATCATCTTTATCACTTAATTATAAATTAATTTCAACTTGTATGAAATCAAAAGGGAAATTAGATTTATTATTAAAATCATTAATAGTATATTTATTAATAAAAAATGAAAAATTAAAAAATCTCTCTTTAGAATTAATTGATTTAATTTCAAAACCAAAATTCCCAATTTTCAATGAGAAAATTTATATGGAATATGTAGATAAATTTACAATGACTGATGATAGTATAAATTACATTGATATATTAAAAAAAGAAATTCAACCAATGATAGATTATTTTATTACAATAAGAGATAATTATAGTATACAATTTATAGAAAAATTGTTAATTCAATTAGTAGGAAGTGTAAATAAAGAAATTAGCATTGAAGCAGTTATTTTATTAAATTGTTTATATGATGGTGATTTATTACAAATTAATTTTCCTTTTAAACCAATTGTCATTTATTCAAATGAAGAAAAAGAAATAAAATTCAATATTAAATTAGAAGAAAATTATGATTATTTTTTATATATAATAGCACCATCACAAGGTATAAATTCGGAAATGAAATATTCATATATTTACATAGAAAATAATTCCCAATTACAATTTAATTTAGGAAAATATACAAAAAGTGGTTTTTATGATTATATTCTTATTAAATTTTCCAAAGAAACTTTCACATATGAAAAAATAAATGAAACAATAGGTCGTTTCATAGTCCAACATAATGAGGTAAAATCTATGAATTTCCATTCATTATATGTTGACTTAATAAACAGTAGATATGAATTACAATCAAATAAAATATTACATAGAGGAACATTCAATGATTTAATATTAGAATTACAAAAATTAAATAATTCAGGTATAAATTCATTATACATTCTCGGAGCTTTAGAAAGAGATAATTACGTAAATGATTCAACATCACCTTTCGCAATAGTAAATCGTTCGAAAATTTCTCAATTATTAGGAGGAGAGGAACAATTTAAGAAAGTAATGGAAAAAGCATCAGAATTAAAAATGAATATAATTGTCGATTTACTTACTCGAATTAGTTCAAGTCGATATCATAAAAAATATAAAGACCTCGAACTAAAATATATTGATAATTCAGGTAAAATTCAAATTTTATATGGTTGTGAAGGTGACTCTATAAATTATGATGATAATATGATGATGAATTATCGTGATATTAAAGCTTGGAATTTATTAATTGATGATACTTTGGAATTAATATCTAAATATAATATTAATGGTGTTCATTTAGATAATGCTCAATCATGGCCTAATATTTATAATGTTGATCATGATGAAATGTTAAGAGAAGATGTTGATGAAGATTATACTAGAAGATATTCAAATTATGAAATTTTAAATGGGATTATTGTACAACCTAATGAAGAATGTGGTTATTGGACTGATTTTAAATTTAGATCAGCACAACAATTTTATCCTAATCCACTTTTAATAAAATTAACTAGAAGTATATGGGAAAAATATCCTGATTTTATCTTTATTGGAGAGTGTAATGATAATAGTGAAAGATATTTAGGAAGACAATATGCATTAGCAAATTCAGGTGTAATACCTCATTTATATGTTTTACCTAAAATTATATGTAAAGCATATAATAAAACATTCGAAAAAGATATTTTTAAAGGATTTGCTAAATATTTAAAATCAGAAACTAATATAACAAAAATGTTCAAACACTTTTATGAATATTGTGAAAAACATATGCCTTTAAATTGTATTACTATGTTATCTTCTGGTGGTGATATGTGGCCTTATCCAGCTTTACTTTTTGGAAAAGGGAATTGGCCTTATATTACAGCTTTGTTTACTTTATATGGTATTCCTATGACTTTTATGAATGAAAGTAAAGGAGAACTTAATAGATTTAAAATGTGTTCTGTTTTTGAATGTCAGAATAATAATTTAAATGATAATGTTACTGAAGTTGATATTCAAAATAATTTACAGAATAAAAAAGGAAAGTCAAAATCGTTTATGAATATTAAAGTAAAAGCTATTAAAAATCAAAATTTAACTTCATCAAATTCTAGTACTGATTTAAGGAAATTTTCCAAAGCTGAAATTGATATTAATTTAACTGTTGATAGTGTTATGAAAGATATTGGTACTGAATTATTAAATATTCCATATCATTATGAAAAAATGAGAAAAATGAGAAATACACATAATTCACTTAAATTTGGGAAAATATATTTTATTAATAATGGAGGTAATGAAAAAGTTTTATCATTTTGTAGAGTTGATAAAGAAAATAATGAAATTGCAGTAATAAATATTAATTTTGGTAATACAACAGAAACAATTGGAATTGATTTAAGTGTAATAAAAGATGAATATCAAAATATGGATATTAATACAATTTGCCAAATTGAAGATTGGGAAAATCCAAATCCATCCACAAATAAAAATTACTATTTCTTATCAGAAGTCCTTTCACAATATAATCCTCATTTTATCTCAATTTTACCTTATTCAAGTAATATTTTCGGTTTTTCAATTGTAATACCTTTCAATCCAGAATTATATCAAAAAGTTTTTATAAATTCCTTAAGTGAATTATGTAAATGTATGAAAAGTAACAAATATGAAAATTTAGACGCTTTTCAAATTTCATCTCAATTAGATTATCTTTTAAAAAATAAATTACCCTTAAGCGAATTTACAAAATGGTTCAATGAAATCCAAACAATCTTAACAAAAAATAATTTAAAATACGATGATTATTTCAACAACTTAAAATGCATATCAACAAATACAAATAATAGTACAGAATATTTTAAATACATTCATAAAATAAATCTCCTTCCTCAATCATCATTTTCAAAATATCCAAAAGTTCCATTATACACAGATGTAATTGCAAAAAGTAATAAATATGGTGCTATTTGCTTTGTTACTCCTGAATTAGGAAGATGGTCTACTGTTGGTGGTTTAGGTGTAATGGTTGATGAATTGACTACTTGTTTAAGTAGATTAGGTCAAGATATTTATATTGTTACTCCTTATTATCATAGGAATAGAAAAGGACAAGTTGATTATTTATTGGATGATGTTTGTGGATTTATTCAAATTAATGATTTTGAAGTTAAAATTGATAAAAGTTATAAATTTGAAGTTTATTTTGGGAAAGTTAATGGTGTTAAATTATATTTTATTCATAATGAAGAAGTTTTTCCTGCTCCTTATGCTGATGGGGATTTTCAATTTACTTTAAGGGAAATTGTCTTAATGGGAAAAGCATCTTTAGAATTATTATGTAATATAAGAGTAATTCCTGCTTTAATAGTAACTAATGATTGGTTTACAGGATTAACACCTGGTTATGGTAAAGGAGGACATTTTGGTGAAGCATTTAATTATACTACATTCTTTCATATTTGTCATAATTTAGAAGAAGCTTATGAAGGGAGAATATATCTTCCTATGTTTTGTAATGATACTTTTAATTATATTCATCAATTAGATAATAATTGGATTATTGATCCTTCTTGGCAAAAAAAAGTTATCAATCCTAGTCGATGTGCTTTATTAAAAAGTGATCAATGGGGTACTGTTAGTAAAAGTTATATGGCAGATTTACTTAATCACTCTCCTTTAAATGGTATAATGAAAATGCATAAACACCCATTTGGTTATCCGAATGGAATATTTAAACAAAATCGAATAGAAAAAATAAAAGAAATGATACAGAAAGTTCTCTCAGAAGAAAATATAAAAAAAGACATAAAAGAAATAGATATCTTTGATAATGAACTTCGTAGTAAATGCAAGGAAAAAATTCAAAAAAAATATTTTAAACTTCCAAAACTCGATGATAAAATACCATTATTTTCTTTTGTAGGAAGATTAACCCAACAAAAGGGAGTTTTACTAATATTAGAAACAGCTGAAAAAATAATAAAAAATTTCAATGTGCAAATAATAATAGGAGGAATGGCAAATATGAAAGATCCATATTGTGTAAAATGTGTAGAAATAATAAATAATCTCCTATATAAATACCCAAAAAATTTTTGGGCATCACCAAATGAATTTTTCACAGATGGAACTTTAATAAATTACGGAAGTGACTTTGGTTTAATGCCAAGTTCCTTTGAACCAGGAGGAATAGTACAACATGAATTTTTCATAGGAGGAACACCAGTTTTAGCTTTTAAAACAGGAGGATTAAAAGATAGTGTATTTGAATATGATTATGATAAACATTCTGGTAATGGTGTTATTTTTGAAAAATATGATAAAGAACAATTATATGAAAGTGAAGTAAGAGCTGTTAAAATTTATCAATCAAAAAAAGATTTTGAATTATGTAGAAAAAATGCTTTTAATAGTGCTATTGATGTTATGGATGTTGCTAAAGCATGGGGAAAGGAATTTTATCGTTTGAAAGGAAAAACTTTTTGTGATTATAATGCTATTGATAAATGCGTTTTGGAATTTAATAAAGATTTAGATAAACAAACTGAAATTTTTAATAATGAAATTAAGGATTATGATGTTAATACTTATATTTTTAATTCTAAAGAATTGAAACCTCATGTTAGTGATGATGTTGATTTAATTCCTGTTACTTTTATTTATTTACCTGAAATTGGAAAAAAAATTAGTAGTGTTCAAATTTCGGGAGATTGGAATAATTGGGAAGAAAAAACTAAATTGATTTATGATCCTTTGAATTTTAGATGGAGGGTAAAATTAAGTTTGAAAAGAGGGAAATATTTATATAAATATATTATTAATGGTGATGAATGGATTGTTAATGAAAATGAAAAAGTTGTTAAACAAGGTAATATTACAAATAATGAAGTAAATGTATAAAATTTGTTTATTTATTTTTATATTAATAAAAATTCATATTATTATTTAAATAAAAGAACTAATTTTTTGAGAAAATTAAAAAGTAAAAAATAACAATATATAAATATAATAAAAATATAAAAATAAAAAAAAATATTTTTTATTATTTATAATAAGTATGTCCTTTCCCTTCAATAAATTTCGGACTAATAAAAAGTAAAATAATCCATCCAAAAAAAAATATATTCCCTAAAATTCCTCTTGGTGCAAAATTAGCAGTCATAATAAAAGCCCAAAGTATACTTAAAACAATAGGAATAGAATAATAATAATAAATATCCCAAACTGAAATAATTAAAGTTATTATTGCAAAAATTCCTATTATTGTACAATAAGGAATGATATTATCCATTTCTTTATCAATTTCTTCGTCACTTTTTCCTTTTAAAGGAAGATAAAATGATAAATAACAAAAAATTGAAATTGTCATTATAAAAAATATTAATGAAAAAAATTGATAAATTCTATCAATTTTATCATTAAAATATAAATTATAAAAAAAATTTGTATAATAAATTATATAACAAGCTAAGCAAATTGAACAAAAAGCATAAACATATTGTTCAATAATTTCAAAAATTTTATACAGTTTATGAGCAAAAATTTCTAATTTTGGTCTTTCATCTAAATTTTCATCTTCATCAACAATGTCAGTTCCATTTTTTAAAATATCTTTTATTATTTTTGGATCAATTGGTCTATTTGGAATTTTATTTCTTGTTTCATCTTTTAAATAAATAAATTCACTGTCTTCCATTATTATTATTATTTTTTTTTTTTATTATTTATTATTTTTTTTAAATATTAAAAAAATTATTAATTTATAAAATAATTAATTTTAATAAATATATATATGATAATAAAATAAAAAAATTAATTCATTTCATATATATTTTCAATTAAAGGTTGATTTAATTTTTTTGGATTTTTATTATCCTTTTTTATTATTATTTCCCTGTTATAAACTTGTTCAATTTCATTCTTTAATTTTAACTTTTTAATCATTCGATTTCCAATTATAATTAATAGAACAGTAAATAATAGAAATAAAAGAAACAAAATAATTTCAATATTTTTCATATTTAAAATTTTAATTGGATCATAATTTGCTTTTTCTCTTTTAATATAACCATTATCAACATTTTTTTTTTCATCTTCTATATATTTATTATATCTATCTATTAATTTTTCTATAAATTCTATATTTGAAGATAAATTTTTTATAATTTCATTAAATAAATTTAATAATAGATTTATATTTTGTTCTTTTGGTATTTTATCTTTTATTTTAGATGAAAAATCAACAATAATTATTTTTAATTCTTCAATTTGTTTTTCTATTGAATTTACATTTTTAATTCTATTCAATCCATCATTTAATAAATCAAAATATTCAGAATATTTATTATATAATTCATAGTTTGTAAATTGAATTATTAATAATAAACTTTGAATCTGAGATATTATTTCTTCTGTCTTTTTTTTCCAATTTTCTGTAATGTTTTGTTCTTTTGATATATTAAAAAAAAATAATAAAATCAAGAAAAAACATTTTTTCATGATTTTTAAATAAAAAAATAATGAATTTTTTTATTTGATATATACACAAGAATATATCTTTTAATTTAGATTATAAAAATATCATTTATGTAAAAATACTAAACTTTAATTTAATTAAAATCAAATTAATACAAAGAAAAAAAATAGTACAGTATAAATCACATTTATTATTTTATTTAAAGAACATAAAATTCCAATAAAAAAAATCAAACAAAATAAAAAAAAAAAGACTTCTAAAATGCAAAAATCAAAATAAAACACTTTCCAAAAAAAAAATTAAAAAAATAAAATTTACAATCTTTCAAATATAAAATTCACAAAATCTAAAAAATTTATAATTAATATTATAAATGTCATTATATTATCAAGTAGAATCAATAATAGATAAAAGACTAAATAAAAAAGGAAAACCAGAATATAAAATAAAATGGAAAGATTACTCTTTTGAAGAATGTTCTTGGGAACCAATTTCTCATTTAAAGAATGTTTTATTCATGATTAAAGAATTTGAATTAAATCATTGTTCTGAAAATTCTACCTTATCTACAAATGAAGATTATACAACTTTTTCTAAAAAGAAAAGAAAAAATAGTTTTTTTAATTATGATATTGAGTATTGTATTAATAAAAGTAAAAAAAATAAAAAAAAATTCAAAAATTTAATTGACATTTATTCTGAGGAAAAATATATAAAAGATACTTTGTTAAATACAGTCACAGATAAAAAAAGTGAAAGTGATTTTGATATAATTGAAATAGAAAAAATTAAAAATAATTATTTTGTTGTTATTATGAATAAAAAACCTTATTCATACATTCAAATTCTTCCATTAGAAAATATGAAAAAAGAATTTCCAAAAAAATTTGAAAAAAAAATTTCTTTAATACAAAAGCATTAATCCATTATATATATGTATTTATATATATATTTTATTTAGTTTTTTAATTTATTTCTCTATCATATTAAAATGTATCATTTAGATATTATATATTATATTTCCGTTACCTAAGACATTTACATACAAAAAACATATAATACAAAAAATTATTAAAATTGGATAATTAAATAAAAATATCAAAAATTTTTAAAAATTAAAATTATAAAAATTAATAAATATCTTTTAAAAAATAGAAAAAAAAAGAGTAAATTTTCATCCAATAATTTCAATAACAGAAATTTGACAATCAGAAAAAGTTCTCATAGGAGGAAAAGCTGTTCCTACTCCACTAGAAACATAAACAAATCTCCCATTAAATTCATATAATCCTTTCCAACAAATATCACTTAAATTTCCTAATAAACTAAAAGGAAAAATTTGACCTCCATGAGTATGACCAGCTAAAAATAAAAAAATATTATATTCTTCTAAATCATTTGGTTTTAATTCTGGAATATGACATAATAAAACATTTGGAATAGAAGAATTTTTATCTTGAGGTACAATTTCAGTTAATCTTCTTCTTAAATTATATTCATAGTCTACTCCTATAAAATTTATTTTATTTGTTTCATATGTTATATTTCCTATATGTTTAATATTTGTTTTTTCTATTTCTTTTAATACTAAATTTTTCCCATGCATCATTTCATGATTTCCAGTTATATATAAAATTGGTTGTGATAAGGAATTAAATGGATTTAACCATTCAGATTTTAATTTTAAAGATCCATCACTTAAGTCACCTGTTATTACTATTACATCTGGGTTTATTTCTTTTATTTTTGATACTATTTTCTCACTTAATTCTACTCTGTAAAGCCCTCCTAAATGCATATCTGTTAAATGACATATTTTTTTTCTTCCACCTGAGAAATTTGGATATTTAATTTTTACATTATCAATTTTTATATTTTTTGCATTTATAAAACCATATATTGAAAAAAGAAAAGGTGTTATTATTGTTATTGTTATTCTTATTAAAAATGGGATTTTTATAATGAGAGATATTAATAAATAAAATATTGATGTGAAAAAAGAGTTTATTAATATTCCTATGTAATAACCTGATAAAGTGAAAAAAAAACAAAATAAAGATTCGTTAATTATTATTGTTATTATTAATATTAAACCAAATATTAATAGCATATATAATGGGAAATAATAAAAAAATTTTGAAAATGGAATGTTTAATGAGTTTAATATTCCTTTTAATGATATGTATGTACCAAGAAAATATAATATTGTAAATACTATTGCTGGAATTATTATATGTTTCATTTAATTTTTTTTTTTAATGTTTTTTTTTATATGTTTATTATTATCATTTATTTTAAGTTTAAATCATTTTTAAATATAAAATTATTTAAATTAGATATTAATTTTTAATTATATATATATTATATTATTTTTTTTATAATTATATTTTTTATAAATTAAAATTGATGATAATTTTTATATTTAATCTAATTAGAAAATTATATGTTATTCTTAAAATAATTTTGATAATTAAGTAAATAATTTAATATTATTAATTATTTATGATAATTAATTATAATAAAATCAAGTTTATTTAAAATTATAAATAAATATTATAAAAAACTTTAATAATTATAATTATTTTATAAAAAATAATTCAAAATAATAATTATTTATTTTATTTTTCAAAGAGTGGATAGGGATATCTAGCAATTTTTAGAGAAAAATTTTTTTAAATATATATAATTTAAAATCAAATTAAAATGAATAAAAATTTTAGATGTTTAAAAGTAGAAAAATTAAATACAATAATGGAATTAAAATGATAAAAATATAATAATTTTAAATATATTTTTCAGATTGAATAATTAACTATAGAAAAAAGTATTTAATAAAAAAATCAAAAATGTAAAAATAAAAAAAAGCAAAAAACCACATAAATTTATAATTATAAAAAAAATAAAATAAATAATAAAATAAAAAAAATAAAAAAAAAAAAAAAAATTCAAAAATAAATGAAAAAATAAATTATAGTCATCAATAATAAAATCAATGGGTTCTGCATCATGCTATTGTAAAAATAAATTATTATTAACAAATGAAAATTCTTTACAATTATCCGACCCAATTATAATATCAAAAAATAGTCAAAATAGTTTATATGAAGAATATAGATACGATTTAACTTCAAAAAATAACAAAAGTTCAAATTTAAATAGAGAATTTTCAATAAATAAATTACCAAATTATAATAATACATATAAATCAAAAAATACAATTATTACAAAAGAATCAGGATGTTTAAAAGGAAAAATAAATTCTTTAGTTAGTAATATGATGAAAAATAAAAGAAGAAAATCATTTGCAATTGCAATGACAAGTACATTTAAAAGTTCAAAAAAAAAATTAAGTGGAATTTTAAGAAATGAAACTGGATTTTCTAATAAAACAACCATTAAGGCTTATGAAATTTTACCAAAAAATAATAAAAAATTTTTTACTACTTATGATAAAGATACAATTAAAAAAATTAATGTTGAAAAAAATATAAAAGAAAAAGAAATTAATTTTAATAATTCTAATGAAAATGATAATTGTGAATCAACAAGAAGTAAATCAAATGATAATAAACAATTAATTCAAAAACCAAGTTCTTTTTTAAGAGCAAAAAGAAAATATAAAACAACTCAAGTAAAAGAAAAAATAAAAAGTGAAAATTTACCAATTCAAATTATTGATAAAAAATTAAATCAAAAACAAACTGATTTATTAAAAAAAATTCTATTAGAAAATGAATTAATAAATGAAAAAGAAATGTCAGAAAGTTTAATAAATACAATTTTAAATTTAATTTCATATCAAAAAATAAAAGATAATTATAAAATATTTACACAAGATAATAAAAATGAAGATATTTATTATATGATTTCAAAGGGAGATTTATTATATTCTATTGATGATGATATTTATGAATTAAATCATTCATGTGGAATAAGTACACAAGCTTTATTAAGATATTCAAAAAATAAATGTTATATTAAAACTTTAGGAAAAACTTATTTATTTGTTTTACCTTTAATGAGATATAGAAAAATATTAGAAATTCATGAAAAAAAAAGAATTGAAGAGATTTCTTTTTTACTTAATAAAAATTATTTTTTTAAAAATTTACCTATTGATAAATTAAAAGAATTAGTAAAAAATTGTATAACTTTATCTTTTAATGAAAAAACTACAATAATTGAAGAAGATTATTTTAATTATTCTTTATATTATATTATGTCTGGTAGTGTTAAATGTTCTAAAAATAATATTGTTATTAAAACTTTAAATGAAAATGAAATTTTTAATGATATTGGTTTAATTTATCAAATTGAATCATATTATAAATATTCTGCTGAGGCAGATTCAATTTTAATTCAAATTCAATATGATGATATTATTGCTTTATATGAAGAAAAAACTATTGAATTTTTTGTTGATAATATGTTAATAAATGCAGTAAAAGAAAATCAATTATTTTTATCAAATATAAATATGGGAATGATAAATAAAATAATTCCAATATTTCAATTACATTATTATTTCAATGATAATATATTAACAAAAAAAGAAAAAAAAGTAATTTTACCAATTTTTGGTACAATAATAAAATCAAAAAAATCAATAAAAGATCTTGATAATATATTAAATTTTATAAATTTAAATTATACAAATCAAATAGAAAAAGGAAAATTAAATTTAGATTCTATAACTTCAGATACAACATTAAACTTTAATTTAATGGGTGATGAATGTATTGTTTTTGAATGTCATTGGGAAAATTTAGTTAATAAAATAATAAACAATAATTTATTTTTAATAAATAATATTCAACCAAGTGACTTTATAAAAAATTTAAAAACTATTCCTTTATATCATTTTATTAATCCTTTTAAAATGTTTCAAATTGTAAATTCAATGTATGAAAAAAAATATAAAAAAGGTCAAATTATATTAAAACAAGGTCCTATATCAGAAAAATTTTTTTATATTCAAAATGGAGAAGTTGAAATAACAATAAAAAATATTTCAATTAAAACATTAATTCCTGGTCAATATTTTGGTGATATAATATCAAAAGAAGAAGAAAATAAAAAAAAATTTGATTTTAAATCAAAAACTCAAACAACAATATTTATAATAAAAAAACATATATTTGAAGATATAGTATATCAAGATGATTTATTTAAACCATTACGTCAAATAATAAAAATAAATAATTTTTCCTTTGAAAATTTTTTTTATATAAGAGATTTAGGAAGTGGTTCATATGGAAGAGTATATTTAGTTCATAATAAAAAAAAATTTTTTGCTTTAAAAACAGCAGAAATTAGAATAATATCAGAAAATAAAAAAAATGCTGTATCATATATAAATGAAAATGCAATAATGTCTTCATTAGAATATCCATTTATAGTTCATTTAGATTCAGCATATAAAACAAAAGACTATATTTTTTTTTTAATTGAATATGTAAATGGAATAAATTTAAGAACTTATATAGAAAAACAAAAAAAAAATGAACTTCGTGATTTACAAGTAGTAAAATTTTATGGGGCAATATTATTTTTAGTTTTACAATATTTAAATCAAAGAAAAATAATTCATAGAGATTTAAAACCAGAAAATATAATGATGAATTCAAAAGGATTTTTAAAAGTAATTGATTTTGGAGTAGCAAAAAATTTAATAGGACAAAATTTTACTAATTCAATAGTAGGAACTCCATTATATATGTCACCAGAAATAATTTTAGGTAAAGATTATAATTATAAAGTTGATTATTGGTCAGTTGGAATTATTTTATATGAAATTTTTTATGGTAATACTCCTTTTGGTTCTTCTACTGGAGATGTTAATAAAATTTATAAAGAAATTTTAGAAAATAAACCTTTTTTAACTTCTGATCCAAAAAATAAAATTTTAAATAATTTAATTAATTCTTTATTATCAAAAAAACCATCTTCGAGAATTTCTAGTTTTCAAGATATTAAAAATCATGAATTTTTTAAAGATTTTGATTTTGAAAAATTGTTAAATTTTAATTGTGTTGCACCTTATACTCCAGATGAGTTTATTAATAAAAATGAAGATGAATTTTTAAAAAATGAATTTACCCCTTTAGTTAATTTTATTAAAAATTGTATTTATCAAAATTCTACTGAAATTGATGAAAATATGTGGAAACAACATTTGGATGATTGTTTTATTAATTATTGATGTTTTTTTATTTTATTTTATTTTTTTTAATGTAATTTTATAGTATTATTATAATTTATTTATAAATTGAATTTTATTGTTATTTTTGTTAAATTTTGAAATAAAATAATACATAATTTTTTAAAATATATAATTTTTAATTATATTATAAAAAATTAAAAATTCAATCAATTTTATTTTTTAATATTATATTGAATTAAATTATACTCAAATATTTTCCACTTAATGGAATTTCCATTTATTATAAGAATATTTGTTAAATAAATTTAAAGTTAATAAATCATACATTATTAAATATCTTAAAATTATTTTTTTTAAATCATTCATTTTTCTTTTATTCATTTATTTAATATTCATTTTTTACTCTATTTTTAATTATTATCAAAAATTTAATATAAAAGTATTTTAACAAAATAAATTGAGCTTAATCCTAAAATAAATTTTATTTTACAAAAAAAATAAAAACAAACTAAAATTTTTCAATTAAAATAAATAAAAAATAATTATTATTTTCCCCAATTTTAACTATTTTAATTTGAATTAATTATTTACTTAATCATTTTTTAATTCAATAAGATTAATTTAAAATTTAATTTCCTTAATTTTTATATCATTACAAATTATTATACAATCTTTTTTCAAATCACTGAACATACCACTCATATATTTAACATTATTAGTATTAAAATTAGATAAATTTAATGAAGTTAAAGAAGAACAATAAGAGAACATATAACTCATATTATTAACATTATTAGTATTAAAATTAGATAAATTTAATGAAGTTAAAGAAGAACAATTAAAGAACATTCCATTCATATTAGTAACATTATTAGTATTAAAATTAGATAAATTTAATGAAGTTAAAGAAGAACAATCAGAGAACATATAACTCATATTA
>Ga0256407_10005826_pt1 | contig 19429 bp, 13 predicted proteins | sample RumenRJG_04DNA_FD_193489 | JGI IMG/M metagenome (GOLD analysis project Ga0256407, IMG submission 193489) | Bovine rumen microbial communities from Lethbridge, Alberta, Canada - RJG_04 | ecosystem: Host-associated > Mammals > Digestive system > Stomach > Rumen | place: Canada: Alberta... | reverse complement strand
GAGTGCCTACGGATTTCCATCTGCAGAGGGAAGCGGAAGCCGCTCCCCTCCCTTGTAGGGGAGGGGCAGGGGTGGGGTCGGTATCTTTATTTTACGTTTGTCAAGGTACACCAAATTGAACACCCTATTACCGAACTACGTCTTAACACGATGATAAAAGCAAGGAAGTAAGAAGTTATAATACAAGGGAGGGGAGTGGCTGCGCCTTCGCCCGCGACTTGTTGGGACTTTTTAAAGTGGACTCATGCAATATTGTCGTCGTTGAGGGAATTCCATGCCTTGCTGGCCCGGTATTCAGAGGGCGGCATACCATGGAACATCTTGAAATAACGTTTAAACGACGTGTTATTCATTCCACATGCGTCGCAGATGGCCTCGAGTGTCCATTGCGGATACTGTTTCATCAGCTGGACGGCGTAGTTGACACGCTTGCGATTGATATACTCGGAGAGGTTGGTCGCACCGCTATACTGACGCATGATGGTAGTGAAGCGGTTACGGCCAACGGAGATTACGTCGCAAAGCACTTCACGCGACAAGTCGTGCCTGGTGAAGAGTTTTTCCTGCTCTATGATACCATCGAGCTTGATAAAAAGCCGAAGGTTGATGGAATCAACGTCAGATATCAGTCCATCATACCCTGACTGGTTGTCAGCTACTGGGTCATTCTGTAAAAAGTGCATGACTGGATTCGATATTATTTCATGAACTTACAGCCGACTCGGGTACCCTCGTCGTTGATAGCACGGGCAACATAGAAACCTTGGGGCAGGTGAGAGACATTCAGACGCCCAGTGCTGCCAGCAACCAAGATATTCTGGCGCTCGATCATACGGCCATCAGTAGTAAAGAGCTCAACCGTGACAGGTCCGTCGTCTTCGCTCTTGACCAGCAACTGCTGGGCACCATAGCGCAGGCGGAAGCCGTTGGCAGAAGCAATCATGTTCCGGTGTATGCCAGTAAGATCGTCCTGTGCGACGCTGACCACATAGCTGCTCAGCATATTGCTACGTTCGATGGTCGGCACGTTCATCACATAGACCTCGCCTGTTCCGTCGGGATAGCGTCCTACGGTAGAGTTGCCATCGTGGGCATCGTAGGCGAGCTTGTCCTTCCAGCTACGGTCGGCAGCTGTCAGCACGATGACTCCACCATCGGCACTTACCTTGAACGAGGCATGGAGTGCGCTGTTGGTGGTCTCGCGCTTGTCGCACCATACGAGCAGGTAGCCGTGGGCGGGAATCTTGGTATTGGCACGAGTGCTGCCCTTTGTAATCTGATATTTCTCGGGAGTCGCCTCATCGTCGCTCAGGAACATACCCTCGACATCAATTTCATGGTCGGTAGTATTGTAGAGCTCTACCCAGTCGTCTTTCTTACCATATTCATTAATGAAACAGCTGTTGGCACCGCTCACCTCGTTGACACGTACCGGCGAGATGCCCTGCTGTGCACGTTCAGCATCAGTAAGTTGACGATAGTTTGCAGTAAACTGCAAGCTGCTGCCATCAGGCAGGCTGATCTCGGCATCGGTCGAATAGTAGTCGGAAGACGTATTGACGAACTGGGCTAAAATGGCAGCATCCCAGATGATATCGGTTGATTTGCCTTCGTTGTTGTGTACTTCAACAGCAATGACGTTGCTGCCTTTATGGAACAGGCTGGCAGGCAGGTCGAGGGTACCGGTGGGGAACTGGTCGCCATAGGTTGTAGAGAAGGTGTTGTAGTTCACATTGCCTGAAGGCATGTTGAAGCGTCCTGCCTCAGAACCATTGACGTAGATGATGAGTCCGTCGTCGACATAATAGTCCAGCGAGAACATGTCACCGTTGACGGGCGCATTCTCTAAGTTGACCGTAGTGCGGAAGTAGTAGGTAGGTCGCTTGTTGTTGCTGTCACTGCCATAGTCGAGCAATGTGTTCATAGTCTCTTTGTTTGAATAGCCGAGCGGTGCTTTGCCCTGCTTCCAACCCGAGGTATTGTAGGAGGGCGATGTCCAGTTCTTCCCGTCGAGCGAGCCCTGATCGTAATAGTACCACGACGTGCCCTTGGCTTTCAGCGTAGTGCCTACAGAGCCCGAATTGCTGAGCCATCCCTGGAAAGCGTAGCCAGCAGGTGCTACGGCCTTGAGTGTGACCGGCTGGAACATGTTGCCGTCGAAACGTCCCGTAGGAACCTGTTGGCCATTGACGAGCAGCTGTGCTCCCTCGGCATTGCTGGAGAGTTTTACACGTTGGGCGTTGGCCGATGAAAGGCCGAAGCGCGAGTAGTTCTTGAGCATGTTCGTGGCAGTATTCAGGCGGCTGCCTAACTTATTCTTCCAGTCGTTATAGGAGTTATATGCCGATTCGCCATTGAGCTGCATGGCCGGCTGCACGTTGTTATAGAGTTCGTCGCAAATCTGCTGTGCACGTGATGCCTCGAAGACGCTACCCCCCATGAGCGAATAGGCATCGATGAAGCGGCGGCGGAAGTCGCTGTTCTGCAAGAGGTTTCTGAACAACGTGACAAAACGGATTTCCTCAGTGATATGTCCCGTTCCCCTTGGGTAGAGTTCATCGAAAGAATAGGTATTCTTGTTCATGAAAAGGTTGAAGGCATCGCTGGTGTTGAATGCAAAGTCGACATCGAAGAACACGAAGCGCCACTTGCCTCCGTCGACGTGGCGGAAGCCCTTCACGTTGTTCTGCGGCCAGTCGGTGCCTCCCAAGTATAACTCGGCAGCCATATAGTTGGCGTATGCATCGATGTCGAGCATCTGGCAGATCTCGCTGTAGGTCTCGCTGTTGGCAGCACTCTCCGAGAGGTTGACCAGCTCTTCGAAGCTGTCGGGCGTGCCGCACTTCTGCACGTAGCCCGAGTCAGGCGACATCTCGAACTGATCGATCTCGTCTTCATCCCATCCGTAGTTGGCATAGACGTAGTGTTTGTTGTTCGGCTCGCGCATATTCAACACACCAATGTACTGGCCATTGATGAACTCGTGAACGGGCTGGTAACTTTGCACGTCAATATCGACTCCCGAATCCCAGATCATATAGCCCAGGGCGGGATCCTTGAAACGACAGCCATTGTCGTTACCGCCGTTGCGTATCTGCAGGGTGCGGTTGCGTATGTAAGGTTTCTGCGTGAAGAAGGGGTAGGGCAAGTTCTTGTTGCCTCCCATCTCCTTGTTGCCCTTGAGCTTAAAGGCACGTGGGCTCCATGCCCGGCTCCAGCCACCGCACATCTCGAGGTTGACGTCCTGATTCAAGGCCATATCGCCGTCGGCAGTGATATAGCTGAAGTTCACGGGGCGCTCCCAGTCCATGTTCCAGTTGCACTTGTCAGCCTGGCCGTTGCCGGGACGACCGTTGGGTCCTTTCTGGAAGACACCTATTTCAGAGCTATAGAGGAAGTCCTGGTCGGATACGACCGAGATGACGGGCAGGTAGTAATCACGATTCTTATAAATATAGGAACGCGTGGTGACGGGTGATGCCAGCATGTCATTGGCAAACAGCCGGAAGCGGTAGCAGGTGGTGCCGTCAACGCGGAACTGCCCGGGACCGGTCTTTCCGTTGGTGAGCGTGGGCAATGAGCCGTCGGTAGTATAGCGAAGGGTACAACCGGAAGGAACGGTGACGTTGACGCTCAGCTGTCCCGTGAACAACTGTGAGGGCTGGTCGACGACAGGTGCAGCCAACTGCTGCTCAGCAAACTTGCGCCCGTTGTTCGAGGCTCCGGGTGTGGCCGACTGGGTAAATCCCCAGGTGCTGCCATTGTCAGAAGTCCGTGCATAGCTGATGCGCTCCATGCTGGCAGGATAAGTCTGCGTGTCGATTACCTCACCGGAGCCATTGCTCAGGGTGATGGTTCCGCCGTCAGTGTCGAGCTTGAACGGTGCGTTCTCTGGTGCGATGTTGTTCGAGTCGAACCAGATGCACTTGTACGAGTGCGATTCAATGACGCCCAATTCAGTCGGGAGGGTCCATCGGTTTCCATCGCCGTCGCTCAGTACCAGTCCGGTAAGCCCTACGGTACGACCGGTAGTGTTATACAGCTCTATCCATCCGTCGAAATTGAAGGCAGGGGATATAAATTCGTCGACATTCGACGCCATGATCTCGTTGATAACGAGCGAACCAGACGTGGCCTCGTTTCGGCTGACGGTCAGCGTGACGGTAGCTCGCTTGTTCGAGCCATCGGTAGTCGTGGCAGTGATGGTGGCCTGTCCTTTTTCGACAGCCGTCACCAAACCATTTTCGTCGACAGTAGCCACGGCAGAGTTGCCGCTGGTCCACTTGACCTTCTTCTGCAGGGTGTTCGCGGGCAGCACCGTAGCAGTGAGCTGCAGGGTCTCGCCCACGAGCAGATCGGTATGATCGGCGTTGACAGTGACACTCTGGGCCTTCACGGCATTGCCGCTGAACTCGAGCTTGAAATTGGTGAAGATGCACCAGTTGTCGTTGCGATAATTCTCGTTTTTCAGTCCGATGACGATATCACCTTCGGCATCAAACTCAAACTGGTTCCAATAGGCTCCGTTGCCGAAGGCCACACTGGCACTCTCCATGCTGTTGGGGAAGTGGTGCGTTTCGCCACCACCCCACCAACCACCGGAATTATAGGTCCAACAACCGTTCACGGCTTCTGGGAATTCATAGGAATAAACGCTCAGCAATGGCTGTTCGTGGGAATCGGCGTACATGATTGCCGTCAGGTCTTCCGTACCCTCTCTGTAGGCAGAATAGGCATAATCGTTGCTCCCTACACGATAGAACGCCTGCACACTGAGGCGATATTTGCCCTGCGGCAGCCCTGTAAGCCCCTGCCAGAAGTTGAACGTTCCGTTCCAGAACTCCATACATTCTGCCCGACAGGTTTGCGAACTGGCATTGCTCGTCCACGACCAATCATCATTATTGTTGTTCTTAAAGTCGGGATTGGTGATGAACACGTCAGTCACGTCAATCCACTCCTGTGCATTGACGGTACTGCACAATGTGAGCAGCACAACAAAGCATAAGGTCTTTATCTTTTCCATCATAGCCATAATATTTGTAGTTTCTGTCGAGTGTCGGCTGCAAAGTTACGGAAAATTGTCGGAATAACAATCATTTTTCAAAAAAAAAACACCCCGGCAAGCACAGAACTGCTTGCCGGGGTGATTTTTTAAGGAGATGAGGGGGCCTAATGGGGCTAATTAGGCTAATGGGGCCAATGAGGCCAATGAGGCTCATGGGCCCAATAGGGCCAATGGGAAATTATCCCCGCATCATCTTGTTGAACTCCTCGATGGATATCTTCTTGACGTTCAGCTTCACGGTCTGCTTCAGGGCATTGGTAAGCTTCACGTCGATAGCACGGTCGACATACTGCTCGACATTCTCGCGCTTCTTCAGCTGCTCCTCAGCATAATTGTCGAGGATATCTTCGGGCACTTCCTGCATGCCATATTGGGCAAACTGTGCGCGGACGTCCTGCTTGGCAACGGCTTTCAGGTCGGCATCCTCAATCTTCACGCCAGCCTGAGCAACCAACTGCTCCTTGATGAGGTGCCAAGCTAACTCCTTGATAGAGCCTTCGAAGTTCTGCTCCACATAGTCCTCGCCCTTGTCCTTATTGTTGTTCTTCATCACACGCTTCAGAATAGCCTCGGGGAACTCGAGCTTGCCAACCTTCTCCTCCATGTACTTGCGCACGTCGAGCAGGAACTTATAGTCGCTGCTGCCTGCAAGCTGGGGCTTGAGGCTTTCAACGATCTTCTGGCGGAACTCGGTCTCGGTTTTCACGCCCTCGCCGAACACGCGCTCGAAGAGCTTCTCGTCGACAGCGGCGGGCTGGAAATGACGAATCTCAGTAATCTGGAAGCTGAAGTCGCTGTCCATGTCCTTCACGACATCTTTCTCGACCTTCAGCAGAGCAGCCACCTCGGCATCGTTCTCGGGATAGGCCTTCTTCGGGTTGAAGGTGATGATGTCGCCGAGCTTGCAACCTTCGAACTTTTTCTTCTCGTCCTCACCCTTGATATAGCTGGGCATAATCATGCCACCCTCAGTGGTAATGCCACCCTCGAGGGTATTACCGTCGGCATCGAGCTGACGGAGGTCACCTTTCAGCGTATCGTTGCCGCTCCATTCTTGGGCATCGACAAACTCGCCTGCCTGTGAAGCATACATCTGCACCTGCTGTTCAACAAGATTATCATCAACGGTGATGTCGTAGTAGTCAATCTTGTCCTTGTCTGTCAGCTCGGCCTTGAACTCGGGAGCCACGGCAATGTCGAAGACGAACGTGAACGGTCCGTCACCTTCTAAGTCCTGGGGCACCTGCTTCTCACTGGGAAGGGGTTCGCCCAGCATCTGGATTTTATTCTCACGGATATACTCATAGAGTTTCTCGCCCAACAGGCGGTTCACCTCGTCGACCTTAATGGCAGTACCATACTGCTTCTTAATGAGCCCCATGGGCACCATGCCGGGACGGAAACCCGGTACGTTAGCTTTTTTGCGGTAGTCTTTCAGGGTCTTCTGGACCTTCTCTTCGTAGTCGGCCTTCTCAATGGTGACGGTCATCAGACCGTTCACTTTGTCGGCACATTCAAATTGGATGTTCATTTCTCTTTCTATATAAAAAATGTGATATTGTTAGTTTTTGGGCTGCAAAATTACTCAGAAAAGGCGTAAAAACGGCATGTTTACCATTTTTTAACGCTCATGCCTTAGCTCTCGCAATCTCTTCCTCTTCTTTCTTTCTGCGTTCTTCTTCCAACAATTGGAAATCCTTTTTCCTAAGCACAAACGAGTTGGTCAGGTATTTCTCACGTACAACGGGGTTCGTGGCCAGCTCTTCGGGCGAGCCGTGGAACAAGATACGACCTTCGAACAGCAGGTAGGCACGGTCGGTGATAGTGAGCGTTTCGTCGACATTATGGTCGGTAATCAGTATGCCGATGTTACGACGTTTCAAGTTCCACACAATAAACTGGATATCCTCAACGGCAATGGGGTCGACACCGGCAAATGGCTCGTCGAGCATGATGAACCTCGGGTTGATAGCCAGACAACGTGCTATCTCACACCGACGTCGCTCTCCACCGCTGAGCTGGTCACCCTTGTTGCGCCGCACCTTATTCAGACGGAACTCATGGATAAGGTCTTCCATCATAAAATATTTCCAGTCATACTCTGAGAAGTCGGGGTATTTCTCCAAAAACGCCTTCGGTACCGAGGGCTTTACCTTTCTCATCTCCAGAACCGAGAAGATGTTGTCCTCGACGGTCATTTTCCTAAACACCGATGCCTCCTGGGCCAGATAGCCTATGCCCACTTCTTCCTGTGCACGTTTGTATACAGGATAGTCGGTAATCTCCTTTCGTCCCTGGCCGTCGTTGATGAAGACCTGTCCGCCATTAGGCAACACCAACCCCGTTGTCATATAGAACGATGTAGTCTTGCCAGCACCGTTAGGACCGAGCAGACCTACAATTTCGCCCTGCTTCACGTTGAACTTCACGTCGTTGACCACCGTGCGCTTGCCATATTTCTTTACCAGTCCCTCGGCTTCGAGTGTATAGCTACCCTGCATACGGGCCACCAGGTCAAGCTTGCCGTTGTTTTTTTCCAACAGGTTATTAAACAGTTCTGTAATCTCGCTTTTCTTCATCTTCGTCTTTTCTTCGGAAATGTGGCTGCAAAGGTACAAAGAATTAGGCAGTCTGAGCAGTCAAACAAGTTAAAGGGAGTTAAAGCCCTGCCGTTTTGCTGCAAATGTTGTACCTTTGCACCAAAATTCGTCAGACAATTCCAACCTCATAGCCCAATGTTTCTCACAAAATGGCTGACCGTCTTCGGTCGTTATCTTATTCTCATGGGCCGAACGTTTTCCATCCCTGAGCGGTTCCGCATGTTCTGGAAACAGTATGTGAAGGAGATGGCCCAGCTCGGTGTTGACTCTATCGGCATCGTGCTGCTTATCTCGTTTTTCATCGGTGCAGTCATCTGCATACAGATGAAGATGAACATCGAATCGCCTTGGATGCCCCGTTGGGTGGCCGGCTATACTACCCGCGAGATCATGCTCCTTGAATTCTCGTCATCAATCATGTGTCTGATCCTCGCCGGCAAGGTGGGTTCGAACATCGCCTCCGAACTGGGCACGATGCGCGTGACCCAGCAGATTGACGCCCTCGACATCATGGGTGTCAACTCGGCCAGCTATCTTATCCTGCCAAAGATTCTCGGACTGCTCACCATCATGCCCTTCCTCGTCATCTTCTCGTCGGTCATGGGTATCATCGGTGCCTATGCCACTTCATATATCGGCCATATCATGCCACCCGATGACCTCACCGTCGGCTTGCAACACGACTTCGTGCCCTGGTTCATGTGGATGTCGATCATCAAGAGCCAGTTCTTTGCCTTCATCATCACCAGCGTGCCGGCCTTCTGCGGCTATACCGTCGAGGGAGGATCGGTCAACGTGGGCAAGGCTTCGACCGATGCCGTGGTCTCATCCAGCGTGCTCATCCTCTTTAGTGACGTGTTCCTGACGCAACTGTTGTCTTAAAGGTAAAAAGGTGAAAAGGTAAAAAAGTAAAATGGTAAAAAAGGTATAGGCGATGATTGAAGTAAAGAATCTGTGCAAAAGCTTTGACGGCCTGGAGGTGCTGAAGGACATCAGCACCGTATTCGACGACGGGAAGACCAATCTGATCATCGGACAGAGCGGCAGTGGAAAGACCGTTCTGATGAAGAACCTTGTAGGTTTGTTCACTCCTACCTCGGGGCAGATACTCTACGACGGGCGCGACTTCGTGGCTATGTCGAAGAGCGAAAAGATACACATGCGCCGCGAGATGGGCATGATCTTCCAGTCGGCAGCCCTGTTCGACTCGCTCACCGTCCTTGAGAACGTCATGTTCCCGCTCGACATGTTCTCGTCGATGAACCTGCGCGAGCGTACCAAGAGGGCCATGGACTGTTTAGACCGCGTCAACCTGGTGGGTGCCGAAGAGAAATATCCTGGCGAAATATCGGGCGGCATGCAGAAACGCGTGGCCATTGCCCGCGCCATCGCCCTGAACCCGAAATACTTGTTCTGCGACGAGCCCAACTCAGGCCTCGACCCAAAGACGTCGCTCGTCATCGACGAACTGCTCCACGGCATCACCCATGATTTCAAGATGACCACCATTATCAACACCCACGACATGAACTCGGTCATGGGCATCGGTGAGAACATCATCTTCATCTATGAAGGACACAAGGAGTGGCAGGGTGTGTCAGCCGACATCATGGGTTCGACCAACAAGCGCCTCACCGACTTTATCTTCGCCTCAGACCTGCTGAAAGAGATGCGTGCAGCGGTCACTACAGGGCATTGAAGAATATGGGCGAGCGAGTACACAGAAGCGTTATGAACATGAAGGTGGGAATGTTGTTCTACGTTCTCTCACTGTTTCTGGCGTTCTTCTCACGCAAGGTATTCTTAGACTGTCTTGGAGCCGAGTTCATCGGTCTGACGGGCATGCTGATGAACATCATGTCGTTTCTCAGCGTGGCCGAACTGGGCATTGGAACGAGCATCGTCTACTTCCTCTACAAACCGCTACAAGAGGACAATCACGAGAAGATCAACGAGGTGATGTCGATGCTGGCCTTTCTTTACCGTTGCATCGGCGGCATCATCGGGGCAGGCGGTCTGATCGTAAGCCTCACCTTCCCCTGGTGGCCCGACGGCATCTCATCGAACCTCGGCCTGACCTACTTCGCCTTCTATTCTTTCCTCGCCACGGCCATGGTGGGCTACATCTTCAACTACAGGCAGCTGTTGGTGTCGGCCAACCAGAAACAATACTTGGTGAACGCCTACTTTCAGACCATCGCCATCGTACAGAGCATTGTGCAGATTATACTGGCATGGTACTACCGCAACCTGTACCTGTGGGTGGTCGTAGGACTGGTATTCACTGTTGTCGGCTGCATCGTCTTCAACTACCGCATACGACAGCTATATCCCTGGCTGCGCATCAACCTGAGCGAGGGACGTCATAACCTGAAGCGCTATCCTCAGGTACTGCGCAAGACACGACAGATATTCGTACAGAAAATCAAGGACTTCATTCTCTACCGCAGCGACGAACTGCTCGTGGGATGGTTCGTTTCGGTGGTACAGGTGGCCTACTACGGCAACTATACCATCATCACCAACAAGCTGATATTCTTAGTAAATATCCTAAGCGACGGCATGAACGCCGGCATTGGCAACCTGATAGCCGAAGGCAACGACCAGAACACGATGAAAGTGTTCTGGGAACTGACGGCCATACGCTTCCTCATCGTGGGCATGGTTATCTTCGGACTGTTGCTTTTCGTGCAGCCGTTCATCGCATGCTGGGTAGGCAAGCAGTACTTGCTGAGCGAACTCATCGTCTACCTGCTACTGCTGAACATCTTCATCATGCTCTCGCGAGGCGTGGTCGAGATGTATATCGCCGCCAGTGGACTATTTCAGGACGTATGGGCATCGTGGACAGAACTGGCACTCAACCTGACGGTCACCATCTGTCTGGCTCCTTTCCTCGGCATCGCCGGCATCTTGATAGGCAAGATAGTGAGCGTATTCTTCATCGCTATGTTCTGGAAACCATACTTCCTCTTCACGCGAGGACTACGCAAGAGTGTCGCCGTCTACTGGCGGGGCATGGCCACATATTATGTAGTTTTTTCCGTATTCTTTACCATTGCTGTCATACTGAAGATATGGTTCGTCGACGACATGGTTGACTCATTGCCCAAACTCATCGGCTACGGCATGCTGCTCTACCCCACCCTGCTCGCGGCCTATTTCCTCACGCTCTTTGCCACGACACGCGGCATGAAGTACTTCGTGGCACGCAAACCAGCCATCTACAACCTACTGACAAGAAACAAACACCATGAGAATCATCTGTGACGCACCAGGACAGACATGCAACCGTCTGTGGACCTACGTGGCCTCCGTAGCCCAGTGTATTGCCGAACGAAGGAGAATGGTCATTATCTTCTTCGACTGGACCATCGAGGATTTCCCCAACCTGCTCCATGCACCCTTCATCTACTTCCCGCTCTGGCACAAATGGTACTTAGAACGAGGCAACGGATGGAACAACTACAAGGGATTGACGTGGAAAGTGACACATAACAAGACATGGGACAAAGTATTCAAGTTCCTCGGATGCACAAAGGGATGGCAGACACGCACCGACATCCGCTATCTGACCCAGACACTACCCCAGCTGAAACGCATTTTCCGCCCGAAGGACGAAATAACGCATAAAGCCGAAGAACTTATCGGAAAGATGCGGCAGACTGCTGACATCGTGGTGGGCGTACATATCCGTCGTGGTGACTATGCCACGTGGCACGACGGGCGTTTCTTCTACGAACTGGAAGACTACCACCGGTTCATGGCCAGCATCAAACAGCTGTACGATGACCGACGCGTGGCATTCTTCATCAGTTCGAATGAAGACTTTCCACTTGACATCTTCGAAGGTTGCAAGTGCCAGCGCTTCGGACGCGAGCCGTCGGGTGCCATCCTTGATCTCTTCACGCTGAGCCTTTGCGACCGCATCATCGGTCCCTTCAGCAGCTATTCGCGATGGGCATCGTTTATCGGTGAAGTGCCGCTCTGCTTCATTGAGTCCGCACAACAGCAGTTCACCGACGAGAGTTTCTCAAAGATTGTCGATTTCTTCCATTTCGAGAACGGGAAGGAAATCTTCGACTGGTAACTCGTTCTGAAGTCAGAGATTACTCTTTTGCCCCAATGCATTATAGGTAGTTCCGTTGCGCAGAATGAGCAAGCGTCCGTCACGCAAGAACTTCGCAGTACGTCCAGATACCGTTGTCACATCATCAATGGCTGTAGAATGGGTATCGGGCACGCGGATATACATGTCGTAGAGGCGCACCTCGCCGCCCGAGTTATTGTTCAGCAGCGACAGCGTCCTGATCTCCGTCGAGTGCTCTGTCAGTCCTGCTTGTTCCAGGACATCCCAGTTGCAATAGGTGCCCTTACTCATCTTTGCCACACTGGCTGTTCCGTTAGTACCATCAGCGAGTGTATAATTGATTTTGAAGGTGCGCCCGCCTGTAATGTGCAGGTTGACGAGCAGTTGCAACACGCCCTGAGCAAACGTCCACTGCACACCACCGCTGTTGCGAGCCATGACCAGTGCGCCTTGAGTACAACCGCTGGGAACGTTGCCATCGCTCTCCTTATATTCAGGATCGATACGCGAAATATTGTTCGACTCACTTCCGTTGATAAGCATGATAACATCCTTCAGGTCATCGGGCAGGTTGTCCTGCGCATCCTGGAAGTGGTACCAGTCGCCTGTAAGCACGCGGAAAGGCACGACGCAGGTAATGATACCCGTAGCCGTCACCTCCTTGGGGCCACCGGTGACGACAACCAGATAGGTACAGTCGCTCTCAGGCGTACCACTGATAGTAATAGTGTTTCCGTCAACACTATACGTCAAGCCCTCTGACAGTCCCGTCACCGTGCATCCTGTGGCCGCACCGCCCATCTCGTAGACAATGTCGACAATAGGCTGACCCATCATCACTTCCTGTACAGAGTTGGCCGTAACGCATACCAGCGTGGCCTTCTCGGGAATGACAATATCGGCAGGGACACCACTCAGCTCGAAGGCACCGAAGTCGGGCGCAGCATCGTTATAGCCGAGGTACAGGTCATCGGCCACGACAAGCTCCAACCCTGCATTGGCAGCTTCCTGGGCCGTCAGATGACGCTCCGGAGTGAAGCCCACAATGGGCATGCCCTTGTCCTTCATCACGCTATTCTCCTTCAGCCGGGCAAAGTTATTGCGGGGCAGCGAGCCATCGGCCTCACGAGGAGCCAAGAAGTCGTCAACGCTCAACGAGAGGAATTCACCGCTGTAGTCCTTTGTCATGATTTTCTCCTTGCCCACCTTTGCTCCTTCCTTGTAGGGATTACAGCCGTCGAGTGTTGTCCACGAGTTAAAGTCGGTATCGGGAACGACCGAGCCTTCCTTGTCCTCTGAGAGGAACTCGTGGTTCAGCGTCTTGGCACCCCACCCTATGCAGTTGCGGATGGTCATGCCTCCGAACTTGAACAACGTGGGGAAGCGGTAGTTATAGTCGTTGCCCCAACCCGTACAGTTAATGATATACATGCCCTCGTAGGCATTGTTTTGGTCGTAGCCTTTCTTCAGGTTGTCGAACGACACGCAGTTGGTCACCACATGGGCACCCAATGACTGGTCGAAGGCTGCACCACCAGCTGAGCCACCGCCACCAAGCTTGAAGCCGTTGCCATTGCCCACGGCATTACCCTCGGGCGTATAGCCGGCATGCCAGGCCCAGCAACTGTCGATGACCACGGGATGATAGACCATGTAGAGATCCCAGTTGTCGTCACTGTTCGTCCAGGCACGACAACCATGGAACTCAGTGCCCGGCCCTGGAAACAGCTTACAGGCGAAACCGTCGGCATCGCCACCATCGTCAGTGCCGTTATTCGTGCGCGCATCATAATTATTATATGCATCGCAATTGATGACCTTGTTACCCCGGCAGAACTGATAACCGGGATTAAACTGCGGTGTACCGGCAGGGAGCGACTTCGTCTCCTCAATCGAGAAGTCCTTGTACATGCCTATCTGCAGACCTGTGTCATTGTTGTCGTGGAACACACACTGCTCGATGATATTATACGAGCCCTCGACCTTCATGCCGTTGTCCTCGGCATTACAAAGCGTCAGTCCCTTAAAGTGCCAGTAGTTGGCCAAGTGGTTCACGTAGATACAACGGCCCATCTTGAAGTCCTCCATCTTCGTATGATGCATTCCCGAGCCATCGATGATAACCTCTTCGCCTGGAACAGCCCAGAGGTAGCAACGCTTTTCTGCCGACGTAGCCTTCTCGGGAATCTTGATACGCTCGCTGATGACATACGTTCCACCGTGCACCCAGATAGTGTCGCCAGGCTCTACCACCTCCACGGCCTTATGGATAGTCAACAGCGGTGCCTCTGCTGTGCCAGCATTTTCGTCACTACCAGTAGTGGCAACATGGATGGCGCCGGCCTTGATGCCCGTCATTCCCAACATGAATAGGAATATGAATAACATGGTCTTTCCCCATTGGAGACCGTCTTGTTTTGGAAGATTAATCATGGTGTCATTTGTTTTTCGTGCAAAATTAAGCAAATAATCCGTAACAACAAACATTTCACCCATCATTTTTTGAAAAGAACATCTCTATGCCATTATCATACGAGTGCAGCTATTTGCTGCTTGATGTCGGCCAGGAACGTCATGCTCTTGCTGAACCAGGGCTTCTTCCTTGCCTTGCGGCTTCTTGAAAAGACGGAGGCTCCTGTTCGTCGGGATTTGCAATCCCGACGAAGTGAATATTAGCATTTGTAATGCTTCAACGACGAAGTGAATATTAGCATTTGTAATGCTTCAACGACGAAGTGAATATTAGCATTTGTAATGCTTCAACGACGAATGTAATGCTTCATGCCTACGGCTGGACAATTACATCTATCAGCCCTGTCTCCCCGATATAGTTGCGGGCGGAACTGTAAAGATACTCTTCTGGCCGCTCCACTATCGCCTGTCTGACTGGATTCATGTGTATATAGTCAAGTTTTTGACGGTAGAACTCATAGCTGTAGATGGTCTCCACATGGCTACCATCCTGCCAGAACTTGAAATCCTTGATCTTCGCGTCATTGGAACCACGAAACCAGAACCTGTCCAACAGCCATTCCTTCCTGCTCTCATGGTCATTCTCCTGAACAGCCTTGACAATGCTCTTGCTGGTGAATTTCTTGAAGTCACGCAACACGTCGCCTATGGTAGTGCCCGGCTTACATATTCCGACAATCGCATGCAGATGGTTGGTCATCAGCACCCACGCATAGATGTCCAACCCCTTCTGGGCCTGACAGTAGCGCAAAGACTCCACGACGATGTTCTTATAGACAGGCCGAGTGAACACATCTATCCAGTCGACAACGGTCGAAGTAGTGAAATACAACTCACGGGTAAGTCCTAATGTTGCCATATATGTTTTGTTTGTACATTAAACTTAGCATAAATGCTAATATTCAGTTCCGTCGCGTTGTTCGGCGGGATTTGCAATCCCGACGAAGGGAATATAGGCATTTGTAATGCCGATATTACCACGCAAACAAATTATCTCAGCTGTTTTTCAGCATTATAAATGCTTATATTTGATTCCGCCAGATTGCAAATCCGGCGGAACAGGAGAAAACATCCCAAACTCCTCCTGTAGGTCAACTGATGCTACTATTTCTGAGGTGCATCCAGGTTGTGTGTCCTTTTCATATCTGACATCAGTACAACCGCAAGATGTTCTTACAGAATCTATCGTCAACGTAAGGTCTGTATCATTGTAATAAGTAAACTTCGTCTGAAGTGTGTCACCATTGTCATAATTCATAAAGACTTTTTTTGTTTCATCAAACATTATTTGATGTTCAGGAGTTTCTTGCTCCTGCATCTTATTATTCACAGACCAAGCAAAGTAAGCAACCATCAATATCATCACTAAGCAGGCAAAAGTATAAGACCATATAATTATTTTGTCCGCCTTTTGTCTGATACGAATGAAAAGCATCAAAACTAAAAATGTAAGATATAAGCAATTAAACACGAATGCAAAATGCAGTATGCTACTATCTGCAAACGACAGCCCAACCAACATTAGGACAAATCCATACAGGAGCATGGCTATCCAGTCAAGTCCCTTAGCATTCTCAAAAATATGGCGGTCTAAATCATCTTGATTTTTCCTATAATCTCTACTTTTCATAGTCATCCAATCTTCTACACTATATTAAGTTTCTCTCATGAGGGGGGGAGGTTTCGACCTCCCCCACCATGAAGAATTAGCAATCTCTACTAAGAATTTAACGTTTGCTATTATTCTTTTTTCGACCTCAACGCGCCCTGGGGGGCGCGGCCCCGCCGCAGGGCATGACGGAAGATTTCGGCGAGGCGCGTTGGGAAAGGATGCACGCTCAGTTCTGACGCACAGGGCGCACGGATCGACCGAGGGCGCGGCAGCCGTAGTAGATCCAGTACGCGCCGCCCGAATAGAAGTACAACTCGCACCCGCAGTTCGGGTCGCTCTCGCTGAGCGTCGACGACCAGTAGCGCCCGTACGAGCCAGCGTAGTCGAGCCCGCCATCCCAGCGCTCGCCCGCAGCGGGAAGGAAGATTGTTCCGCCATTCGGCCCCGTGAATTTCCTACCAGCCACACCATTCTGAGTAGTCCATGTAGAAGTGCAGTTATCCAGCAACTCCCTTATCTGCGTCAGCGACGGCATGCGCCAGGGAGAGCCCCAGTTGGCAGTGGCGGCATCGTCGGACGCATCAAGAGTTGTCTTATTATCCACAGAACCATAACTACTCTCAGTACAATATTTTGTCAACTCGTAATAATCGCGGCCCCATCTGTAAGTACTCCAGTCATACACGCTCTTCGGGCTGGTCTCGCCCCAAGCATAGTAGTTGCCATAGCCCTCCGGCGTGCTTGCCCCCACGTTGCAGCAAGCCCACTTCGTGCCACTGGGCAGGCCCAGGTCTATCATGTGCGGGTGGTTCGCGTCGGGGCAGGTGGTCTCGCCTTTCACCTCTGCGTAGGGAGAAGCCAATATATCCACGCCCATCCACTTGATATGCGGATAGACCTTATACTTTCCTTCTTTTTCAACATCATAGAACTGACTATAAAAATCCTTCGAGCCTTGTGATCCATTATAATCATATACACTATACGAGCGAGCGACATCCTCACCATCTTCACTTTTCAGTACTAAGCCCACATCGGAAATGATACAACGCCCTCCAAGATAGGCAGGACAAGAAACTTTGGCCTGTGCATCTATGGCGGAAGAATTGTTCTTGGACCATTCAGCTTTCACCTCTGAGAAAGTCGGAGCCATGGCACATGAAAATATCTTCCCTTGATTACTTAACGGGATTTTTCCAAGGTTCACATCATGGCTGATGCCCCATTGCAGAAACTTTGCATTAGCTGTGACACCATAGAACCAGTTAAGGCTTAACTCAGTATCACGCAACTGCTCATAGACCGCTGTGTTGGTCTTTGCGCTCTCCATATCGCTCTTGGTCAACACAAGGTTACCTTCCAAATTAACACCTGCTTCACCACGCAGATTGACATTGGCTATGTCGAGTTTTTTTGTATGGATGAAGTCAAAACCTACTTCCAAGAAAAAGCCAACACCAATATTGCCTTTCAGTGCAGCCTCTCCACTATGATTGGAAGACACAGGAATCATTTTGTTAACTGGTTGCAGAGATTCCATGCCTTTGCTGCTGTATTCCCAAAGGAAAGCACTTCGGTATTGCTGTGTCCACTTCTGCTGTATGGCAAACTGTCCACCTGCTTGTACGAACATGCCAGGTTTCAAGTAGACATCGACTAACGGAGCTATGGGCCAAAAAATACGGTCGTATGGATAAGGTAAAGTTATATCCTTTTTCCATGACAAGCCACCTTTCAGAGAAAAGTTCTCCTCCAAATCGTATTTTCCCGTCACCGCCAAACTCACATACACGCCATACTCGGGAGTTACTGTCACTATTCCACTACCCCAGATTTCTGGTGTAACAGAAATATCAGCCTTTAGTTCTGACAAGTCAAACGACAATTCATCGTTTGGTTGATAGGAATTCGTAAAACCATAATCATTAAGCAATGAGAGTGTCAGTTTGCCTGGTGCAAATGTATTTGATGCTTTACGCCTGCCGCCAGGTGCTTTTCTCATCAATTGCCGTTCTCCATCCCACGCCACTTGGGACACACCATAGTAATACTTGAAAATGTCGGTCAAGCCTACAGCTGTGCAAACAACTTCAATGTCATTCCCATTGTTTTCTATTCCTATGACTTCACCTGCAAAACCTATAGGAAACACATCATCCATTTCCAATGTCACCAGTTTATCCCCTACATGAGGAAGGATTACAGTAGGAGTATTATTACTGAAGAAAATGGTAAGAGAGTCTTGCCTTATAACATATTGCCTTATTTCACCCTCAAGTTTGATAACACCAGGCTGATAAGTTGTTTCAGGTGTCACAAACCCAACGCTGTCAATTACTGCTAACGGGATGCGGTAGAGGCTGTCAGGGGTGTAGACGAGCTGAGTGACGTTCTCGTCATAGTAGAGTGAGTCGAGGTCGTAGTGGCTGTAGGCGATGGAGTCGACCTCGTCGCGGAAGAAGGCGTTGAGCTGGCCGTCGTTGCGATAGATGTAGAAGGCCTCGCCCACGGTCTGGGCCGTGGCGGTAAGGGCGGTGAGGACCGTCAACACAATAAGGTATAGCTTCTTCATGGCCGTGTGAATTTAGAGGTCTTGCCGTTGACGGAAAGGAGATAGACACCTTGCGGAATCTGCGAGAGAGGTAGCACTGCATCGGTGCCCTGGCGGGTGAGGCGCACGGGGACGCGGATACCGTTGGGCTTGTAGACGGCCACGGCATCGGACGACTTAATGCCATGAAATACTAACTGGTCGTTCGAGCGGCTATAGTCAGCTTCTGTGCGAGGCGTGGCAATGCCCAGACCAGTGCCCTTGTAGGTAAAGCGGAGCACATCGGTCTTGGCGTACTCCATATTGAGAACGGTAGAGGTGACGAGCACCTTGTCGTTCTGGAACTCCACGCGGGGCTGTGTATAGAGCTCCACGTCAGTAGTGGTGCCATCGCTGTGATGGAGTACCAGCGTCTGCGCCTGCAGGTCACTATTCCCTGCAGACAACATGACAAAGAAAAGGAATAACAGTTTCTTCATTTTTGTTTATTTTGGTTAGTACTTGTCTTTTTTATGGAGCCACACTATACTTATAAATGAAAAGCGCAGCACTTCTCCACACGCGACACAGGTTTGGAACTTACCTTCAACCGATTATGGGAAGCCTACGCTTAAAAACGTAAGCCTCATATCAGTTGAATTATGCTCGTTCACATTTTCGAGGTTCCAATTCGTGTCGCGATTGAGCAAATAAAAAGTATGTGTACCGCGATACACATGGCAAAGATACGAATAATATTTAAATTGGCAAAGAAAAGCATTGACTTTTTTGAGCTATACTACCAAAAAGGAGAAAAAAGGGATGTGTGAACGCCGGTAACGGCGTTCGGGCTGGCACAGGGCCTACCCCTACACAACAACGAACAAAGCCCCGGCTCATTGCTGAACCAGGGCTTCTTCTTTGCCTTGCGGCTTCTTTAAAAGACGGCGGCTTCCTACTCTCCCGCATTGCATTGCAGTACCATCGGCGCAGGCGGGCTTAACTTCTCTGTTCGGAATGGGAAGAGGTGGGACCCCGCTGCAATAACCACCTGAAA
>Ga0256407_10005825_pt1 | contig 19429 bp, 12 predicted proteins | sample RumenRJG_04DNA_FD_193489 | JGI IMG/M metagenome (GOLD analysis project Ga0256407, IMG submission 193489) | Bovine rumen microbial communities from Lethbridge, Alberta, Canada - RJG_04 | ecosystem: Host-associated > Mammals > Digestive system > Stomach > Rumen | place: Canada: Alberta... | reverse complement strand
AAAATATTTTTTTAATTATGAATTATTTATAAATGTTTAATCAATAGTAATGATATTGAAAATTATTTTTAATTTTTTTAATAATAAAAATTTTTAATTTAAATTAAATAAATAAATAAAATAATTATAATATATATAATAAAAAATAAATTGCGCAAAATTCCGTTAAAATAAGAACAGAATCTGATAATTGATATTTAAATTAAAAATTTAATACATTTGTAATTTAAATTTAACAATGTCTAAATATGTAAAGTTTAATAATAATCCACTCAATTTGAATACAAAACGAATACCATCAATAATTTATATTAGAAAAACTTTAGGAATAAATTGTTTAAAAAAAATACATTCATTAAATACTTCCCGCGAAAATTCATTAAATAAAAGTAAAATTTTACAAATAAAAAATAACAATAATGGAAATCAAAATAAAAGTATATCAAGAGCAAATAAATTATTATTTAAAAGAGAGCCATTTTTTTCAAAAGGAAATTATAGTTCAATAAATTTAACACATTCTTTAAATAATACTTTATATCAAAATTTAAATAAAACAATATCAAATAATAATTTATATGCTATTCAAACAGAAAAAAATTCTTTAAATTTACAAAATTTTATAATTAACATTTCATTATCTAAAAATAATAAATTTGAAAATAAAGATTTTAAAAAATTATTATCAAAATTAATAAGAGATGAATATTCAGAATCAATATTAAAAACATTATTTGAAGATGAGAAAATAAATGAAAATTTTTTATCAAATCACAAAATAACAGAAAAAATGAGGACTCGAATGGTTGATTGGATGATTGAAGTATTATCAAATTATAAATGTGATGAAAGTACATTTTTTGAAAGTGTAAATATAATGGATAGATATTTTAAAGAATGTGAAAAAAAAAATATTATTTTACAACCTAGTGAATTACATTTAATAGGTATTGTTTCTATGTTTATTGCAAGTAAATATCAAGATATTTATCCAATGAGAATTAAAGTTATTCAAGAAAAAATTGCACATGGAAAATTAAGTTGTGATGATATTAAAAAAAGAGAAGAAGAAATTATGAAATTTTTAGATTATAGTATTGGTTTACCTACAATTTGGGATTTTATTAATATTTTTATTGAAGAAATTTTTTTTGTTGAAAATAATAATTATCATATTAATTGTAAAATTTTACTTGATTATAATTTTGATGATGTTAAAGATAAAAATAAAGAATTAAGTATTTTAGTTAATAAATTGTATACTGAAAATATGATTAATTTGTTAAAATGTGTCTGTGTTTATTTAGGGAAAATGAATTGTCATGATTATAATTTAATGCAAAAAAAAAAAAGTTTAATTGCTGCTTCTACTATTTTTGTTGGAATGAAAATTTGTGAACAGATTAATAAAGAAGAATATTTTAATGAATATTTTTTAAAAAGATTAATTTGGATTAGTCAAAAAAATGAGAGTGATATTATTAAAAATGCTCAAAAAATATTATATAATGCTCAGAATTTTGAAAGTGTTTTCGGTAATTTGGAAAATTTAAAAAAAATACATTTTAATGCAATACTCTCATTAAAAAATACAAAATAAAAAACTTTTTTTTTTGTATTACTAATACCAAATAAAAAATATTTATTATAAATAAATAAAAATATAAGTAATAGTATAAATAATAATAAAAATATTATTTTTTTAAATAATAAAATAAAAAAAAATCTTTTTCCCTTTTAAATTCAAAAAAATAATAAAAACTAAAAAAATTAAAAAAAAACATTTAAAAAAATAAAAAAAATTAAATATTAACAAAAATAAAAACTAAAAAAAAAATGTCATCTAAACAAAAAACTGACAAAACAAAAGAGGACAAACCAGACGAAGACATAGACATAATGTCCTACATAAATAAAGACAAACTAAACCTAATAAACGACGCTTTTAACAAATTAGGAATGGGATTAACATTAGATCAATTTCTCCAAATAATGTTGCATCATGCTGATATAGAATCAGAAAAAGAAAGTATAGACTATGTAGAAAAATTAATAGACGCCTTCAAACAAATTGATGTAAATGGAGACGAGACTTTAGAATGGGATGAATTTTCAAATTATATAGTAGAAACAGGAATATCTAAACAAAAAAATAATTTTGTAAATGTAATAAGAAATTATCATTTAAGTCCAATTACAAAAGACAAAACAAAACATGATTCTGAAATAAATAAAGTTTATTTTTTCGAAAAAATAAAACATTTAATTTGTCTCGAAAGTGAAAGTAGAAAAATTTTAGTATATAATTATAATACAGGGAATTTAATAACATCATTTTTTGGTCATAATGGTTCAGTTATATCAGCTGAATATATTCAAGGTCAAAATTTAGTTGTTACAAGTGGAAGTGATAATTGTTTAATGTTTTGGAATCCTTCTCATAATTATCAATTAATGAATAAAATACCAACAAGAGAAATTCAATTAGCTTTACGTTGGGATAATACAAATAAATATTTAATTACAGGAGGATTTGATCAAATGATAAATATATATAAAAATTTAGAATTTACTGAACAAGGAAAATTAAAAAATGCTATTAATTTATATTCTATGAAAAGACTTCATTTTGAAATGATAACTGATATTTTAGTTTTAGAAAAACAGAAATTAATTGCTGCTTGTGATTTACATGGTTTAATTACTTTATGGTATATTCATAATTTTGAAAATAAAGATAAATTACAAGACCCTAAATATGGTCATCATAGAGGAGTTTTATCACTTGCTGTTATCGAAGATAGAAATTGGCTTTTATCATGTGGAACTGAACATTTTGTTATGGTATGGGATTTAGTTGTTGGGAAACATGTTGGAATGTTACAAGGACATTCTCAAAGTTTAATTGGAGTTAAAGTTATTAATGGAACTAATCAAATTGTTACTGGAGATGTCAGTGGAATTTTTAAAGTATGGGATTCAAGAGATTTAAGCTTAGTTCAAACTTTTTCAATTCCTAATAATGGGAATAAAAAAGCTCAAACTTTCTGTGTTACTTCTATTAATAAGAAAAAAATTATTTGTGGAAGTGATAAAGTATATTTTTTTGATTATGAAGAAAGTCAAGAAGGTAATTTAGCTGATTCGAAATTGTGTATTTGTGTTTTATATAATGAAGTTTTTAATAATTTTGTTACTGCACATATTGATTGTATTAAAATTTGGGATGCTGAAACTGGACAATTAAAACAAGTTTTTCGTAATATTACAAGTGCTGAAATTTCATGTGTTAAATTTGATTATCGTAAGAGAAAATTATTCATTGGTGATGTTGAAGGAAGAGTACTTTTAATTAATATTTTAAATGGTGTTCAAATGAAATATTTTAATAAACATAAAGATTATGTTTCATCAATGGCATATTATTCAGAAGGGAAAAAATTTATTAGTGCATCATGGGATGGTTTTATTAAAATTCATGATGATGATTCACCTGATGAGAAAGGACTTCAATTATTTGAATTATCACATAATACAATAGGAAGAATTAATTCATGTAATACATTAGATTTTTCAGAAGAAATGAAAATTTTAGCATGTGGTTATGATAATGGAATAGTAACTTTAATTAATATGAAATCATTATCAAGTGAAGGTACATTAACAGAACATAAAAAGGTAATTTTAGTATATTTTCTAAATGATTTACCAGCAATTATAGTATGTGATCAAGAAGGAACTTTACATTTCTGGAGTTTAATATTAACAAAACCAAAGAAATTATTACGTGATTTAAAAATACAAAATTATTCAAATAATGATAATAGAATAAAAGAATTATTCCCAGTTAAATGTATATGTTTCGAAAAAAATTCAAATATACTTTTAATAGGAGATGAAACAGGATATGTAAAAGCATATAATATAAAAGAATATATTGATTCTTTAAAATTAATGTTACCATGTGTAAAAATTGAATATTCAGATATTGCAAATATACATTATGAAGAAACTCTAAATCCAGAATTACAAAAATTAAAAAATGATTTATTACAATTACCTAAATTTGATCCTACTGATGATCAAGCTCAAAGAATAACAATAACTTTAGCTGATTTAATGGTAATTAAACATCATATGAATTTAGAACCTATTTTAGAAAAAGAATGGTTAGCACATAAACAAGGAGTAACTTCTGTTTGTTGCCACGGTGATCCTATTTTCTTTGTTACTGCTGGACATGATTTGAAAGTTCATATTTGGGATAGGAGTTTTAATAAAATTGGTTCTTTAACTACTGTTACTGATCCTAATTGGAATGTTAATATTAATATTGAAGAAGAAAGAAAAAGATTGAGAGAAGAGGCTAAAGAAAAATATTTTGAATTGAAGGATTTAGATTATGAAAGTTTATTTGATGGGGAAACTAAATTACCTAAGTTAGTTGATGCTGATGAAGATGATTGAATTTTTTTTAAATTTTTTTTATTTATTTACTTAATTTTTTGAATTTTTATTTTTTTAGGTTAAAATTTTTTAATTTTTTAAAAATGATGTTTAGTATATATTAAAATAATTATTTATAATTATATACAAATTATGATTAGGTATGAAAAATTTTTGTTAAAAATATTTATCATATAAATTTTCCTTAATATTATTATGCTCACTTGATATTTTTTATGTTAAAATAATTATAAAAGCTATTATTTATAATTTATAGCAAATAATTTTTTAATTCATTATTATTTCCATAAAAAGAATAATTATCTACTATTAAATTATTATCATTTTCTTCATTAAAAAAACTAGTATTACAATTATTACAATTATTTAATCCAATATTAAAATTTGTTTTAAATAAATTAATATTAAAAGATTCATTAAATTCAGGAAATTCTAATTCTCTTTTTTTTCCATTAAAAATAGTATCACCTTCACTATTAGTTGAACAAGAATCATTTTTTTTTAATTGATTATTACAAATTAATTCAATATTATCTATTTTTTTTTTTGAATTTATATCATTTCTAATTGAACAATCTTTTTTAATATCAAAAATAATTTGTTTTAATACTTTTTTTTTATTGAGCCCTTTTTTTATTGAATCACCATTATTTAAAAAAATATTATTTTTATCATTTTCTTTATTACTATTATTATTTGAAAATTTAGAAACAAAATTTAACAATTTTTCCTTTTGTTGTTCACTTAATTTATTATTTTTCATATTAATTTTATTATTGTCGTTTTCATTTAATATTTCAAAAAAATATTTAATTGAAAAATTATCATCCGAATTATTTTGTTCAGAATTTAAAGAAATATTTTTATTCATTTGAGAATATAAATTTAAATCTTTTTTAATTCGAAGAAAAAATTTTTGTGCATGAGAACGTGCTTGTGTAGAAGAACGTGTTTTAATAACATTTTGTACTTTTTTCCATTCATTTCCATATTTTAAAATTCCTTCTACAAATTTTTTATGTTCTTCTTCAGTCCAACGTCCTGTATTATAATTTGAGTCTTTCTGTTTATTTTCTGAATCGTTTGTTTCATTTATTTGAGAATCTATTATTTGAATTGATATTTTATTTGGAAATAATGAATTTACTAAAATTTGATGGTTATTATTTATCATTTTTATAAATTTTATAAATGCTTGTTTTACTATTTAAGAAAAATTTTTTTTTTTTTTTTATTTTTTTTTTTTTTTTTTTGGTTTTAAAATTATAAATTTGTTTAATATATTTTTATTTATATTAAAAATACTTAAGAATCTTTTTTATTTTTTATCCAATTTATATTATTTATCAAGTTGATTTTCAAAAATTATCTTATAATTATATAAATAATATGATTTTATTTTTAAATAATTTATGAAAAAACAAAAAATATATTATTTGAGTGAATATATAGACTTTAAAAATAAAAATTCAAGAGAAATTAAATTTAACAAAAACAAAAAATCAAATAATTCTAAAAGTAAAAATGTTGAAAATGATAGATATTTAATAAATGATAGACTTTATAGAAATTGTTATTTATATGTTATTGATGGAGTTGAAGTAAAAGAAGGACAAAGTTATTATAATATTGATGAAATAAATATTATTGAAAAACTTTGTAAAAAGTTATATAATTATTTTTGGAATGATGAAAAAATAATGAGAATAGGCATTTTTTCTCCTTATGAATCACAAATAAATATGTTAAGAAAAAAATTTGATGATATTACTTTTTTTAAAATAAAAGTAAGAAATTATAATTATATAAATAAATATGAAAAATATGACATAATATTTATTTCCCTTGTAAGGACAAGTTATGAGGAAATTCTCTCAATTAATAATATAGAGAAAATTAAAAGAATTCTTAATTATTCAAATTATTTAAAATTTATAATAGGAAATATAGATTTTATAAGTTCCAATAATCACTTAAGAGATTTATATAATTATTTAAATAATAAAAATTATGTTCATGAATATAATGATAATGGATAATATAAATTTACTAAATTTGAAATAAAAGTTTATAAAAAGAAATTTATAATATTTTTTACAAAATATTCATTTTTTTAATTAATATAACTTTATTATTAAATCACATTAAGACTTTTATTTATTTTACTAATAAAATAAATGAAAAATCAAAATTTAGATAATTCATTACTTCAAAGTCAAAGAGAATTAAATAAAGATTCATCTATGGATGAAAATACTTGGATGAGACAAGTAAGTTCTCGTAAATCTCAACAAATAAGTTCAGAAGAATTAAGTCAAATATTAAAAAAACATAGTTTATTAAATAAAAATACTTGTTATAATAATAATGAAGGAGGTATAAAAAATAGAAATTCAATGATAATTAATAGAAAAAATATAAAAACTTTATTAATTACTGAAAATAATAATGAATCAAATCAAAGTTTAAATTCAGATAAAATCAACAATAAAAAATATGAAAGTAGTGATAGTTTAAGTGAAAGTTCAAGTCACAAAGAAGAAGAAAAGGAAATTCAAAATGATAATCAAAATATTGATAATAAAATTAAAGAAGAAGAATTAAATTTTAATATTAGTTCTATTAAAAATAATAAAAATAATATTGATATTAATATTGAAAATGATAATAATTATAGTGAAAGTAAAGATAAAAACATAAATATTAAGGATGAAGATTTAAAAGATAATTCACAAAATGTAAATATGAATAATCAAAATAATATAAATAATCAAAATGTAATAGAAAATGATATAAATTTGAATAATAATTCAAATGATAATAAAAACAATGAAAATAATTTAAAAAATAATAATAATTTAAAAGATGAATTATATATAAATAATATTCAACCATCTGAAATAAAAGAAGAAATATCAGAAGAAAATAAAGAAGAATTAAAAATTAAAAACTTTCAATTAAAAAATATAAAAAATCAAGAACAAAAAAAAGATCAATTTAACCATATAATATTATCAACAGAAGATAAATTTAAAATGTTATGTCAATCATATTTAAAAGTACCAAATTATTTTATATTTAAAAATGATAAAAATGAAGAGAAAAATGAAGAAACAAATATAAAAAATATTGATTTAAATAATGGAAAAAATATAATAATAGAGCCAATGATAAATACAAAAAATCCTGAATTAGAATTATTATCATATAATCCAGGAAATAAACCAAATAATCCTTTTTCAGTAAATGGTGCTTTTATGAGAAATAAAAATTATTTAACTGAAAGAATGTATAATAATATACACAATGAAAAAACAAATGAAAATAATGAAGAAAATAATAATGAAACAATTGAAAAAAATAATAAAGGTTCTCTTAAAAATAGAAATTATATTGGAAGAAACACTTTTAAATATTTAGAAGAAATTAGTAAATCTCCAAGTGAAAATAATATTTTTATAGAAAAATATGGTAATTCTCCTTTTAATAGTATTGAATATAATTCAATTTCACCTGATAAAATAAGAGAGGATTTTTATAATGAAAAAAATAATAATATTAATAATCAAATTAAAAAATTTAATACTATTAATTCTGAAAAAAATTTATTCAAAAGAAAATATAAGAATGATAATCGTTCTAATAGTAATAATGTTATTATGCCTTCTAATTTAGATAATACTAATTATGGAAGTACAATTGTAGTTTCTGAAGATAATTCTAATGTCAGAAAAATAATTAATATTTCAAGAAATAAATATCTTCAAAGTAAAATTCCTTCATTGAAAGAAACACTTAAAACTATAAATAGAAATTTTTTTCCAAATAATATTGAAAGTATTGAAAATGAAATAAATAATGAAACTTCTGTAATTAAAGGAGTAGAAAAAAGTCTTACACAAAGAATAATTAATATCTCAACTCAAAATAGATTATTTGATAATATAAATAAAGAAATAAAGAATCAAAATTTAAAATCTAATAATACAAATAAATCTAATGTTTCTTCTTCATTATATAATAGTAGGAATCAAAAAAGGAATAATATTTATAAATTAAGTTATTATAAAAATAATGGATTTAGAACAAATATTGATTTAATGAATAAAATTAATTTATCTCCAAATCCAAATGAATATAATAAAAAAGAAAAAGAAATGATAACAAATTATAATAATAGACATCAAAAAATTAGCACAAATTCAATATCCCCCACAAAATTATTATCTTCAAATAAAAATACATCAAAAGAAAAATTTAATTCTACTTTAAAAAATAAATTTAAGAAAAATAATCCAAATCTATTAAATAAAGAAAATAATATAAATAATAATAAAAATAAAAAAGAAATACTTTTTTATAAATTTGCAGATTATAAATTAAAAAATCAATTATTTCCTCCTAATTCTCTGAATTCAAAAAATTTACAATTTTTTAAATAATATATTATTTAAATATAATATATATAATTGTTTAATAATTTTATATATTTTTGGATTATATTATTTCTATTAAAAATATAAATATATTTGTATTTTAAATAAAAAAATTAAAATATAAGAAAAAAATTTTTTATAATATCAATAATATATTAAATTTAATATTATATTTTGGAAAATATGTATATATATATTTTAAAGTTTTAAGATATTCTATTAAGAAATTTATTTACAAAAAAATTGAAAAAAAAATCAAAAAAAATATATTCTAAACATTTTCATTTTGGATTCTTTTTTTTATTTTGATAATTTTTCCCATTTTTTTTATTTTTTAACTGTTTTAGCATATATTGAACTTTAATTTGCAATTTTTCTTGTTGAGTCAAAACATTCATCATAAAATATTTAATCAAATAATTTAAATTTGAACTTTGAGAAACCTTTAATCTATAATCAAGTTCATATTTAAAAAATTTATAATATCCAATTAATTTTATGAAATTTATAACATATTTAATATTATCTTCATTAACTTTATTATAATGATGCATTAAAAATTGTTTAATATCATCATCAGAAATAATATCACAAACATCATAACCAAAAATAATTAAAAGTGTTTTAATTTTTTGATTAGAATACAAAATTCTAACATCAAAAGATAATTTATTCCCAGAATTAATTTCAATTTCATTTTTAACAAAAGAAACTAAATCAATTAATTCATTTAAATCTAAATTCCTTGGAACATAAAATAAAATAAATTTAGCAACATTTAAAGAAACTCTAATAATATCAATAATATTAGGTTGCATAAATTTTTTAATAGAATAAACATTAGAATTCTTATATTTTAAACCTCCCCAAGGTGGTGACAAAAAAACAAAATCAGCTTTAATTTTCCCTTTCATATTAAGATAATCATCAAGTATAAATTCAATATTATTTTCACATTCATAAACATTACAATTATTTTTACAAATATCAATTTTATTTTTATCAATATCAATAGCATAAACTTTTTTCCCAAATTTACTAAATTGAATAACATTTCCTCCACTTCCACAAAAACCATCAATAATTATTTTTCCCCTTGTAATTAAAGCAATATATTTTGCTATTGATTCTGGGGTTACTGAATACCAACTTTCATAATCCATTTTTATTCCTTTATCATATTTTGAATAATAATAATATCTCTTATAAAAAAAGGAAATTTCAGGAAGATATCCTGCTTCTTTTTTTTGTTTATAATATTTTATATTGTTATTTTTTTCTTTTCCTTTTTCATATAATTCTTTAAAATTATCTTCAATTTTTACTTTTTGGATTTTTATTAGAAATAATTTATTTTCTTTTTCTATTATTTTTATTGGTCCTTCATTTTCTAAAATTTCTAAAACAAAACAAGGTAAATTTTTATTTGATTTATAGTCTGTTGTAAATTTTATTGTTCTTTGTGAGAATTTGGAAATTGAATTATTGTTAAATGTTTTATAGTTGTTTTTATTTAAATTTGAATTATAAAGTATATCATTAAATGAAAATTTTTCTTCATGAATTGATGAGGAGGATTCACTTGGTGAATGAGATTCTTTTGTTGAAAGATTTTCTGGTGATTCTATTAAAGAATTTATTGATGAAACTGAATATTTTTTTCTATTTATCATTTTATTTATCTTTTAATATTTTTTTTTGTGAACTTAATATTAATTTATAAAAGGATTATATTTTTTTATTTTTTTGATTAAGTAGAATTATTTAACTTTTTTTATTTTTAAGTCATTTGATAATATATATTATAACTTTATCTAAGTTTAAAATTTTTTAATTAATTATTTTCTTTAATTGTATTTTTTATTTAATCTTTTTTTGGTAATACCGAAATATTATTTTTAAAATAATAAATAAATGCAAAACCTTAAAAATGTAAAATTGAATGGAGTGAAATTTTTTACATCAAAACAATATTTTAATTTATTCAAAAAAATATTTTATAACATTGAAAATGATATAACAATAAAAACATTATTCCAAGTACCAAATAAAGTATTAATTGATGAAAGTTTTCCAAGATTAACAGAGACATCAACTCAAATAGAAGAAAAAGAAAATAAATGGAAAAAAATAGCAAATGAAATAGAAAAAGAAATATATTTAGATATTTCAGGAAATATACAAAAATCAAAAATTGATTCTGAATACATATTAACTTCTCTATCATTTAAATATATTAAAAGTTTTTGTCATGAAGTATATAATAAATTAAGACAATTATCAAAAATAAATAAAATCAATATAAAAACTTTAAAAAAATTATACATAAATTTATGTATAAAAAATAATAATAAAACAAAACCAAATTTTCGTTCAAGAAATAGAAAATCAAGTTTAGAAAATCAACCTTTATCACAAGAAAATAATAAAAATATAAATCAAATAGAAATAAATACAGAAAATGAACAAAAATATAAAAATAGAGCATCATTATTCATAACAGAAAAATTTACATCAATATTTTATAAAAGAGATAGTTTAAAATTAAAACATAAAAGAGCAAGTATATTAGAAAAATATAATGCAATTAAAAATGTTAAAGAAGATGAAGAAAAAGAAAATGAAGAAGAACAAGCAAATAAATTTGAATTAAATTATTTAACTAGAAATACTTTACCAATTGGACATATTACAAATAAATTTATTGGTCCAACTGATGAAAAAAGTATTTTAAATAAACATAGAAAATTATTAATAAATTTTAAATTAAGAGAAAATGCTTTGAATTATTTAAAAGAAAAAAAATTAAATTCTAATAAGTTAAAAACTCCTTTAATTGAAGAAAAAAAAGTTAATGAAAAAATTTCTAAATCTGAATTTAAAGTTAAAAATAATAATAATTTTAATTTTCCTTCTTTAAATACTTGTGGTTCTTCAAATTCTTTAAAAGTTTTTAATCAAAAAAAAAATATTAATACACTTTCTGGAACTACTAGAAATAAAAAACAATCAAGATATTTTCCTAAATCAATTTCTAGTAAAAGAAGAAATGAAAAAAATAAAATTTCTAAAAGTACTAGTAAAATTACTCAAAATTTTTTTTCAAAGATGGATATGTTTTATTATTAAGATAAAATTATTTTATAGATTATTTAAGTACTTTGTAAAATGTTTCATAAATAACTTTTTTTTTTGATATTTTTTGTAAATGAGAAATAATATTTTTATTTATTTATTAATGAATTTCGAGAAAAAGTAAAATTTTTATTTATATTTTTAAATGATTATAAAAATAAAAAAAATTTAATAAAAAAAATAAATATAACTTTTTAAACTAATTAAACAAGAATTTTATATATTAAAAAAAAATAAATTTAATTCAAAAATATTTTTAATTCCTTTTTAATTTACTTACTTAAGAAAATAATAAAATATATTGATACAATTATTTCCTACAGTTAAACAAGAAAAGTTACTAACATTTCAGTTTTTATAAAATAGAAATTTATTTAATCCTACTTATTATTACTTTGATTTAATTCGATAATTTTTTTATTCAATGAAGCTATTTCTTCCGTATTAATAGAAAACAAAATTTCAATTTCTTGAGGAATATCATCAACTTTAATAAAATTATTATCTAATAATTTATTAATAAAATATGCAATATATCTTCCTAGTTTAACTTTTTCATCATTTTTATTTTCTTCTTTGAAATTATCAATAATATGTTTAATATATGAATTAATAAAAACTTTAGGTAATGTAATACTCATAATTATATTACTAATTACTTTCATTGAATTTTGAGTAAATTTATTTTTTAAAAAAGCATTAAGATAATTTTGAAATAAATTACTATTTGTTATTTTTAAAAAAATATTGGTAGCAAAAGATTCATTTTTTTCTATTAAAGTCATAAATTTACTTGAAGTAAAATTTATTTCTAATAAAATATTTGGATTATTATTTAAAATTCCCATAACAAAATCATTTTCCTCTTTACTGATTTGTTTATTATTAAAAGGTTTAAATAAAATGGAAGAAATAGAATCTTTTTCTTTCGTTAAATTAAAATCATAAATAAAATCATGTTTTAAAGTAGGAATAATCCATAAAGGTTCATCATCATAAAAAGTATAATTTGTATTAGGATAATAAGACATATAATTAGGTTCGAAATATTTCATAGAAACTTCAACTGGTGTGAGTTGATTTAAATTAAATAATTTATTTGATTTATTATCTTTATTATCATAAATTATTGGTCTCATCCAATCATTTATACTTTTATTAATTTTTTCAGTTTGCTTTTTATAATTATTCCAATATTCTTCTAAATCTGGAATTGTTATATTTTGATTTTTTTCACAGTCTTCTATATAAATATTTATTGGAGTTTTTATATATTCTATTTTATTTTGGATGAAATCTATTAAAAATTGTTGTTCTATTTTATTTTTAGTTTCATTTAATGTTTGAAGAACTATTGGAATAAATGGAATTGATTGTAATTTTTCATTTTTATACATATCATATAATATGTAAAATGAAGATAATCTCTGTGATAAATTTAATAGATTATCTTTTATTAAAAACCATAATGTTACTCCCACTTTGAATTGTTCTGATTTTGAATATGTTTTTTGAAATGTATTTGATATAATTTCAAATGATTTTGTTTCATCTGATATTATATTATAAAGTGTTGTCAACTCACTTGGTGATAACATCTTTTAATTAATATACTATTTCAATTATTTATATAATTTATTAATATTAAAAAATTAATTATTAAATATCATTTTTTATTAGTTTTTTTATTCAATTTTTCCTTTCATTAATTCTTTAAAATATTAAATTTATGTTTTTTATACCTTATTCTATCAATTTTTCTTTGATTTGTAATAATTTGAAGATTATAATGGTTTCAATAATAATTATTGAAAAATATTTCTTTGTAATTATCTATATTTACTTTTTTTTACTATTTGTTCCATTTGAAATATTATCTTTTATTTCTGAATTATAAGTTGAATCATTTTTTTTTAAACTAATTTGAAATACCAAATTTTTATAAAAAACATTTCTATTACCCATACTTTTATTTTCATTAAAACTTTTATTAATTGTCATTTGAGTCCCAGTTTCTTGTGTATTTTCTTTTCTTTTTCTTTTTCCTATTATATTTATACATTTAGTATTTAAATTATTCATAAAAATTTCCCTATTTTCATTATATTTAATTTGTCTACTTGGAAATACTTTTTTTATTTGATTATTCATTTTAAAAGAATTATAATTTTGAATATTATTATGAGAAATTTTTTTATATAAAAATTGATTTACATTTAATCCATCATATAGATTATAATATTTATCTGTACTCATAATTAACTTCTCTCTTAAAGAATTTGGCTTTTGAAAATATCTTTTAAAGAATAAAAGAGGAATATTTGAATAAATTTTAGCTTCATTCATATCTGGAAAAATAGAATTAAAATTTCTTTTTTTCTTATCTGATAATATTTTATTATATTTAATGCTATTTTCTTGTTTTTTTATATTTGATAAAATGTTATTATTTGAATTTAAATTAAATTTTTTATTCATTGTATTATTTTGTTGATTAAAAGAAATATTATGAATTAAAAATGAATTTTTTATTTTATTATTATTACTTAATTTTGATAAATACTTTTTTTTATATAAAAGATTATAATTATCATCAAAAGGTTCCAAAATATCATTTTCATAATCAACTATTTTAACACATTTTGGAATTTGATGACAAAATGATTTTGAATTTTTTATATCATTATAACCTTTAAAAATTTTATGATTAAGGATATTAACTAATTTTTTGTTCTTTAATTTTTCAATATTCATAATTCCTTTTTTTAATTTATAACAAGAAGATTTTGTTATCATATTTTTAAGAAATAAATTTTGAAAAATATATTACAAATTTATTTTTTTTCTTGGAATATTTATTATTTTTTTTAAATTCTATGTGTTATCTATTTATTAAATTATATTAAACTTTAGAATTTTAAATTTATTTTATAAAATAGATTTAATGGATACTGATTCAGTCGATACCCTTTTTTCTAAAATCGCAACATTAGAAAATTATCAAAAAGAATTAAAAGAAAAATTATCCAAAATCGAAAAAGATATAGAAAATAAAAAATTAGAAAAACTAAATGAATTTTGGTCAAAAGAAGAAAAAAACTTTAATAATGAAAATTTTTTTAAAACAATAAATGAACTAAAAAAAAAAATAAATAACCAAGTACAAATAAAATCAATAGAACATATATTCCAATATATACCATTTGAATCATCATATACCAATGTTTTTATAAGTGGAGATTTTAATAATTGGGATATGACAGAAATGAAAAGAGATTATTCAAATAAAGATATTAAATTTATTTCTAAATTTACTTTGGAAAAAGGATTTGAATATGCATATTGTTTTTTTTCAAATGGAGAAAGATTAATTGATTTTAATCAACCTGCAAAAAGTATTTCTTATAAAGATAATCAAGAATATAATTATATTGATATTGTTGATGAAAAAGGGAAATTTACTCAATTTGATAAAATAAAAGTAATAAAAGGGAATGATGCAAAAAAACATATTGAAAGCTTAATTACTATTAAAGGAAATGAAGATGAATTTACAAATAATGTTTTTCAATTAAATGATATAATATATCAAAAAAAAATAGAATTAATGAATCAAAAAAATAAATTTTCAACAGAAATATCATCAAAATATAATTCAATAATGCAAGAATCAAAAGAAGAAATAAAAAATACATTTGAAACATTTATTTCAAAATTTAAAAATAGAATAATAGTATATGAAAATGGAAATTACATAATAAATGATTTAAATAGAAGAGATGGAAAAATAAATGCAATAAGATTATATGATCCAAATGGAATTAAAATTGATATAAAACAACAAATCATATTTCGTTATTATTCATCAATTCCATTAAAAAGTTTATTTAAATCCTCATATATATTATCAAAATTAGAAAGTGATATAATAATAAAAGATCATGAACAAGATAAATCAAATTATTTAAAAATATTATATCAACTTCAACAAGATATATACAATCCAAAAGAAAAAGAAATAATACCATATAGAATAGAACCATCAAATGTAGATATAGGTGAATATGATTTAGAAATTCAAGATAATTTAATAAGAAATGTTCGTCATAAACAAACTCAATCTTTTGTAATTTTTGAATCAAAAATGGTAGGAGATAGTCAAAAATCAGGTTTAGTTTCAAATGATCCAATAAAAGTATATACAACATTATATAATAAAGACATTTTAAATATTTTACATATTCATTTAAATGATACTAGTCAAGAAATTACAATTGATTCTGAATTTTTAGAAAAAAATGAAAATATATTAAATCATAAAATTTTCACAACTGATGCAACAGGAAGAAGATTAACATATAAATTAATATTTAAACAATATAAACTAATAAAAATTTTCTATTGTATGAGTATTGATTTTATAGACGAACCACCATTTCAAGAAATTAAATTTCCTAAAAATGGTTTTATAAAAATAATAAAAGGAGAATTTAAAAATTATTATGGAAAAATAAAAGAATTTCCTTTAGGAATGTTAGCTAGAAAAGATAATGAAGAAACTGAATTAAAAAAAATGAAAAGTTTTGAAGAAAAAAAAGAAGGTTATTGTGGTGATAGACATTTAGATGGATTACCTGGATTTGTTTTAGTTGAAATTATGTTTTATCCTGGGAATGAAATTAAAGAAATGAAAGATTATATTAAAAGAAGTCTTCCAATTTGTCATTTAGTTCCATTAAATCCAAAAGAAGAAATTAAATTTGAAAAAAGTATTGTTTTACAAAATAATTCTAAAGTTATGGAATTTTATAATTTGGCTTTGGAATTGGAAAAATATTTAAATGAACCGAAATTGTTAGAAGAATTGGATTTTGAAAAATCAAAAGAAATTTTAGAGTCTGCTGAAAGTATTAATTATGATATGTTTAAAAATTTAGATGAGGATTTAGAAGAGAAAATTAAGTTTGCTGTGGAAATTAAAGGAAAAATTATTCCAGTTTTACAACATAGGATAAGATTTTTGGTTTTTAGTTCAAAGAAATAAGATTTATTTTGATTTTTTTTCTTTCTTTTTGTTTTGTTGTTTTTTTATAATAATTTTGGAATTTTTTAAATTTTTATTTTTTTTTTGTATTTTTAATTAAAGGAAGAATAGTATATTATTTTTTTTATCAATTTATATCATTAAATGTATTTCATATTCAAAAGTTTATAATAGAAAGAAAAATAAAATAAATAAAAAAAAGAATGATAGATTAATTAAAAAAAAATTAGAAATATATTAAAAATTAATAAAAAAAAATGGAAGGAGAAATAAATAAAAATGATATTAAATTATAAATTTAAAAAGAAATAATGCATCAATTTAATTTTTGGAATTTAGATAAAAATAAATTATTAAAAATTTAAAATAAATTAAATCAATGATTTTAATAATAAAAATAAAAATTGAAAATTTAATTCACTTGATTTTGTTTTTGAAATTCTTTAAATTTAATAAAATAATTGATATGGACAATTTTAATATTAAAATTCATTTTAATGCATTTCAATTTTGAAATAATTTATATATTGTATTTATATTATCATTATTGTTTTTAGCATTTAAGATACAAATATCATTTGTTTTAAAACTAAAATGTTTTAAAAAATTAAATAAAATATCATCTTGTTCATTAAAATTTGTTTTATCATTAATAATATATTTAACTATATGACAATCAATTTCATTATAATCTTGATTAATAGTAAATAATTTTAAACTATTAAATAATTCAAAATTCCAAATTACACTTCCTGAAAAAAAAAATAAAATTCTAAAATTTTTTCCTTTTTTACTAAAAATTGTATTTAAAAAATAATCAAATAATTCACCAATTTCTCTTTCTCCTTCTGCTAAAATTTTTATTTTTAATAATCTATTCAATTGAATATGTCTTTCATCAATATCTTCTGAATTAAAACAAAATAAATGAATTTTCTCTTTGTCATTATATCCTAATTTTTTTAAACTATTATAACACAAATTATTAATAAGAGGATCTATATAATTTTCCATATCCTTTGATGCATCTATTATAAGAATGAATTCAGGATTTGAAGTTGCTATTGATTTAGTTAAATCACTTTTTAAATTACAAATTAATTCATCTGATAATTCTGATTTGTAAATTAAAAAATTTTCATCATTTTCTGTTGTTATTTCATTATCTTTGTTTGAGATTGTATCTTTTTGTTTTGTTTCTTCTTTTATTGAATTAATTTCTTTGTTAAATTCTTGATTTATATTCTCATTATTACAATTTAATTCTTTTTTTATATTAATATTATTTTGATTTATTGTATTATCATTATTATAATTATTTTGATTTATAGTATTATCAATATGATTATTTTGATTTACATCATCATTATCAACAATTATATTTTGATTTATTTCAATCTCAAAATTATTATTTTGAATTATTGTATTATCAACAATTATATTTGGATTTATTTCAATATCAGTATTTTTATTTTCATTAATTTCAATATCAATATTTTTATTTTGATTTATTTCAATATCAATATTATTATTTTTCTCATCCTTTTTATTTATTTTCTCAATTATATTAATGCTTCCAATATTATCATCTTTTTTATTTGAATTGCAACTATCAATATAATTTTTATTATTATTATCAACTGAATTCAATAAACTATCTATCATATCTTTTTTTAATTTTTCTATATTAAAGTCATTAAGACTCTTAGACTTTCTTTTTTTAAATTTATCACTATTTTTCAATTTATTTTTTAATTTACTAATAGATAATGTTTTATTTGGAATATTCTTAACTCCTTCATCAACTTCTTCAACTTCAAATTCATCATCATTTATCATTAGTGAATTAAAATTTTTTGGATTGTCATTTTTAATTGGTATGGCCATTAAATTATTTCATATTTAGATTTTATTTTTATATAATCAAAATTAAAAAAGTTAATTTAAGAAAATATTGATTGAATAAATATTATTAAAATCGAGTAAAATATTTTAGAATATTAAAAAATAAAAAAAATATATCAATTCTTATGATAAATTTTTGATAAATAATAATAGAATATTTACTAATATTCTCAAATTTATATCCCTTATTCATAATGGAATATTGTAAAAATTGGAAATTTTTTTTAGCATGAATAGATAAAAGATATTTTTTTATATTATATATTTTTATATATGATTTTTTTGATATTTCACACTTTTTATTTTCATAACTTATTTTCATTACTTATTTTAATTAATAATTATTTATATTATATATTTTTAATAAGATTTTATATAATTTAAATGGATATAGAAATAATGAATTAATGAAATATATTTAGAAAATTATTTGGGGATTGGG
>Ga0256407_10005824_pt1 | contig 19430 bp, 13 predicted proteins | sample RumenRJG_04DNA_FD_193489 | JGI IMG/M metagenome (GOLD analysis project Ga0256407, IMG submission 193489) | Bovine rumen microbial communities from Lethbridge, Alberta, Canada - RJG_04 | ecosystem: Host-associated > Mammals > Digestive system > Stomach > Rumen | place: Canada: Alberta... | reverse complement strand
CTCGTTGACCATAGAGGCAAACTTAGCGAAGTCTTTTTCGTTGTTTATGTCTAAGTTGTTTTTTGAGCTGTAGTTTTTACCCCAATTAGGGTTTTGGTAGTTGGCATCGCTCCAGCTGCCGCTTTGAGCCATCGCAGCTTCAGAAAATAGGAAGAGCAAAAACGCCAATAAACATAGTGTTCTCTTTATCATAACCTACTCTTTGTTAAAGTTTGTTTTGCAAATATATGATTATCTAATAGAAAATTGTGATATAAAACAAAAAAAAGATTTCGAAAATATGATTTTATTGCTTTTTTTATAATTTTGCAGTAGATAATCTTTTAAATTCTGTAACCATTAAGCCACAATAATTAAATATGAAGGATTTTATTTACTATGCGCCGACTGAAGTTGTGTTCGGCGAAAAGAGTGAGGAGCAGGTTGCTGCTCTGGTGAAGAAATATGGTGGCACAAAGGTGTTAGTTCAATATGGAGGCAAGAGCGCTGTGCGTTCGGGACTGCTTGACAAGATTTGCGGGTTGCTTGCAGATAGTGGCATCGACTTTGTGAAGCTTGGCGGCGTAGTACCCAACCCGCGTTTGTCGTTGGCCAGGAAAGGCATAGAGCTTTGTCGCTGCGAGGGAGTAGATTTCATACTTGCCGTGGGAGGCGGTAGCGTGATAGATTCTGCAAAATGCATCGCTTATGGTGTATGTATGGATGATGATGTATGGAACCTTTATCTCGGAAAGACCAAAGCTCCCGAGAAGATGTTGCCTGTTGCTTGTGTCCTCACCATTCCGGCTGCTGGAAGTGAGATGAGCGAAGCCAGTGTTATTACCAATGAGGATGGCGATGTGAAGTTGGGCTGTCCTGCCAACTTGTTGGCTTAAATTCCTGCGCATAGCGCATAACTCCCTATTTAACTCCATCTTATAACTCCCGAAACCTAAATAATATAAAAATGATAAGAACAATCAGAGGAGCAAGACCGACGGACATAGCTGAGATTATGCAGGTTATGGATGCAGCAAAAAAGATTATGAGGCAGTCTGGCAACATGCTTCAATGGGGTGATGGCTATCCTTCTGAGTCTGCCATTGCTGCTGATATGGAGAAGAATGGCGGATTCGTCGTTGAGGAAGACGGAAAGGTTGTTGGCTACTTTGCTTTCCTGCCATCACCAGAACCTACATACAGCAAAATCTATGATGGTGAATGGCTCGAAAACAAAGAACATTATCATGTAATCCATCGTATTGCCAGTTATCCTTATGTTCATGGCATCTTCACCTGTATCATGGACTTCTGCTTCTCCCATGATTCTAATATTCGCATAGATACCCATCGCGACAACAAAATCATGCAGCACAACCTCTTGAAATACGGCTTCACCTATTGCGGTATCATCTACCTTGCCAATGGAGATGAGCGCCTGGCATATCAGAAACATAACCACATATAAAATTGACTTGAAGTATTTGAGATCGAACGATAACCCGATGTCCGACATTCGCCTCAAACATCAACTGAAAATTATCACTGTCCCGGTGTTTATTGAGATAGCACTGGTGATGTTGCTTGGTGCTGTTGACACTGTTATGTTGAGCCGTTACAGCGACAACAGTGTGGCGGCAGTGGGATTGGATAATCAGTTGATATCATTAGTATTCCTCGTCTATCAGTTCTTCTCGATGGGAGCCGCCATCCTTTGTGCTCAGTACATTGGGGCAGGACTGCATAAGCGGCTGGTACAGGTGGTGGGTATGGCTCTGGTGGTAAACCTGCTGCTTGGACTGACGGTCAGCGCAATGCTCTTCTTTTTTGCTGAAGACCTGTTGCATCTGATGGGACTGCGCCCTGAGCTGATGGGCGACGGTGTCGTCTATCTGCGGCTGACGGGTTCGTTGTCGTTCTTTCAGGCCTTATCGCTGACATTTTCTGCTTCGTTGAGAAGTGCCGACAAAGTGGTATGGCCGATGGTTGTTACGGGCATCGTCAACGTGCTGAACATCTTTGGTAACTATGCCCTTATCTTCGGCCATTGGGGATGTCCACAAATGGGTGTCGAAGGTGCCGCCATAGCAACTGCAGCCAGCCGTGCCGTTTCCATGCTGCTGCTCGCCATCATCCATTTCCGTGTTCATATCCCTCGCTTCCCGCTTAAATACTTCATTCCCATACCCTGGCAGGAACTCCGAAACCTGCTGAAGATTGGCATACCGGCAATGAGCGAGAACATCAGCTATAGCCTCTCACAGGTGGTTATTACCTATTTCATCAACAAGATAAGCAACGAGGCTCTGGCAGCACGAACCTACTGCTCTAACATGATCATGTTTGTCTATCTGTTCTGTGTCAGCATCACACAGGGAGGCAATATTCTAGTGGGCCACCTCGTGGGCCAATGGCGTCATCAGGCGGCTTACTTGCTGGGTAACTATTTTTTTCGCTTATCAATGATTGTCACGGTATCCGGTTCCATTCTTCTTGCCTTAGCAGGTTCCACCGTTCTCCATGCTTTTACAGAAAATGAGGAGATTATCCGTATGGGTGTCTGGGTACTTGTTGTTGATATATTCCTCGAGATAGGCCGCACATCGAACATCTTTGCCGGCAGCACGCTTCGTGCCACAGGTGACACGGTCTATCCCTTCGTAGTGGGTATTATCTTCCAGTGGAGTATCGCTGTCGGTTTGAGCTACATCATCGGAATCCCTCTCGGCTATGGCCTTGTGGGTATGTGGGTTGGTTTTGCCATCGACGAGAATATACGAGGTGTAATTCTCCTTCACCGTTGGAGATCAGGCAAATGGCGCAGCAAAGGGTTCGTCGCTAAGACACAAACTGCCTAGTTGACAATCCGATAGTGGAAACGTTCACTTACCTCTAAGGATATGATGAAGATGATTATTTACATCTAGGTCTGGTCACAAAGTTAATAACTATTTTGTCAGCAAAACTGATAAGGAAATAATAAAAAGAAAAATAACTTTGCAACAAAATTCATAACATTAACAAAAATACAGAATCATTATGAAAACAATTTATGAATGCTCGCAAAGTAAAGGAATAAAGTGGGTGACCGCCTTTTTTTTCCTGATTGTCGTTTTCTCCATCTTGGCGTTGGTTTATGCAGTATCCAAAGGAATGAGCCCAACGCTGGCAATTATCTTTGTTGCCATTCTGCTTGTGATTTCTTTCTCTTGTTTCCTCGTATGCCCCATGTACATCATAACAGACGATGAGGGGATAGGTATCCGAACCCCCATCCGAACCATAAAAATACCCTATGAAAACATCGACCATATTGAGCGGTTTGGTGAACAGCGTCAATTGTTTATCTTCAAGGGACAGATAGGTAAGGTTACATTGGGCACATCGTTCCGGATAGGATTGTTTAGTGCAGGCAACACCATGCGTCAGTTTGGAATTGGCGGAGTGTTTGGATATATTGGTTGGTTCAGCACGAAGGATATCGGCACATTCCTCTCGTTTGTTACAGATACCAAGAAGGTTTTCCTAATCTATAGAATCAATGGAGAACCCATAGCGATAAGTGTAAGCGAACCAGACGAGTTCCTACCTTATTATCTGAAAGGAGGTTCGAAATGACACTCCTGTATGATTTCTCCTCTGCCCTTCTGCAGGCGCGACAGCGGAAGGGAGTGACGCAAGAACAGATAGCCTTTGCGTTGAATATCTCGCATGCCACATACAATGCTTGGGAATGTGGACATCGACTATGTCCTTACAAGCATATCATCGCCCTTATTTCTTATTTTAATGATGACCAGTTTACTCGCCAGATGCTTCGTATCTTGCTTACCCTGCAACATAACATGGCGGGATTGAACAAGAAAGATCCTGCCCAACTGACCACCTACTATATGAAACTCATTGCCTTGCTTGCAGACGAATGTGCCGAGTGGCTTAAAACATTAGGGAAATAGTAATCATCCAAGGATTTGATATCTAATCTGGCTGTTGACCGTCATGAGCCTTCCATGCGCATTCGGTTATCTTCATGTCTGTGAAGATGGCTGTAAAAGATGACTCTTCAGGCGAACAGGCATAGATGCCGAAACTGATTTCCTGGGCAGCTGCCGGCATGTGACAGACACGCATCTGGCTAAACGTCAGCCCGTCGGAAGAGCACTCGATGCAGTAGTCGTCCTCGCGGCGTGAGAATCGGTACCACATGGTTTTTACGTTGGCGGGGATTGCTGTCGTTGCCCAGTCGGAATAGCCATTGTTAGTGACTACGCTGCCTAGATGCTGAAAATCTTCGTTCTCGTATTCCACAGATCCCTTCAGCCAGTTCTCGCTGCCAAGATACATCACGATACCACATTGGTCAAAGCGATGGTGGCTTCCTGTGAAGTCGGTCTTTACAACGAAACTGAAGAACTTCTCGCGTGTCTTCATCTGCAGAACGGGTGCATTGTCGTTTTGGAAGTGATAGTATGTACGCTGCCACAGGTCGGTCTTCGGAGCGGTGGTAATAAGGATGGTGTCGGCTTTTACCTCGTAGCCTTTTGGCTCCCTTGTCCATTGGAGACTGTTTAAATCGATGTGGCTGCTATCGGTAAGCGCCACCTGTACGTTGTCAACAAATTCCGTTACAGTTCTTTCTTTGTCCTGGTGTCCACATGCCGACAGCATGAGACCAAGACACAGTAATGAGAAAAGTTTCTTATTCATATCTTTATTTTTGATTACCAATCCTCGGCAAATTCTCACTTAATTTGGTATATACATTTAATCCCATAAATCGGGAATATTGCATTAAAAAGAAAAAGAGGATGGACAACTGATAAGATGCTCATCCTCTCTGTTTTTCGTTTAGCCAGTTTGGTTAGAACATTTGGTCGGGGTACTGACCGTCGGCATGCAGCTTAGCTAACTTAGCTACTACCTCTGGACGATCCTCGGGGTATGTTACGCCGAACCACTTGCTTGTGGTGGGCAGTACTTCGCAGGTGGCTTCGCCTCTCTTTATCAGGTTGTCCACCATAAGGGGGATGAAGAATTCTGCCTTCAGGTTTTCCTGGTTCTTGGGATCGGAGAGGAACTGCTTGAAGTATTCTTCGCTATATTGGAAGTAGTCGGGGGTGAAACCCCAGAAGTTCATGCTGCAGGGAGTGTTGTCGGGAATGGATACCCACTTGTCGTTCTCATCGAGATACTGTACGACTCCGTTGCGACGCTCTATCTTGGTACGTTCTACGACGCTGGTCAGGAAGTGTGTCTTCTCGTCGTTCTCGCAGATGCCACGGCTTACGGTTCCGCTCTCGCTAAGTGTGTTGCTTACGCTGAAGCCTACCATAGCATATTTGCCCTTGCTTCCCTCAGGAAGATTGGAGAGGAACTTGCCCATTACCATAAAGGCATCGCGATCGTAGAAGTCGTCGCAGTTCAGGACTGCAAAGGGTTCCTTTATTACGTCCTTACCCATGAGTACGGCATGGTTGGTACCCCAAGGCTTCTGGCGGCCTTCGGGAACGGTAAATCCTTCGGGCAGAGCATCTAGGCTTTGGAAGCAGAGTTCGCAGGGTACGTGTCCCTCGTACTTTGACAGTATTTGGGTACGGAACTGTTCCTCGAAATCCTTGCGGATTACCCAGACTATCTTGCCGAATCCTGCCTGGATTGCATCGTAGATGCTGTAGTCCATGATACTCTGTCCCTGAGGACCTAATGTGTCTAACTGCTTTAGACCACCATAGCGGCTACCCATTCCGGCAGCCAGAAGAAACAATGTGGGTTTCATGTTTATTATCGTATAATTATTGATGTTTATAAAATCTATGTTGCAAAAGTACAATATTTTTATGGATTTCTGTCTTTTTTAGTCAAAAAATGTTCTTTGTTTGGCATGTTCTGCCTTAGAAGGGATAGCCGATGGCGAACTGGTAACCCAGGGATTTGCCAAAACTGGGCATGTTGTAGTAACCGGATTTGCCCGTATCATAGGGTGCATGAATGCCTATTCCCAAGTCGAAACGGATAACAAGGAAATCCAGATCGTATCTAAGGCCTATGCCTGTGCCCAGAGCTATGGTCTTGCCAAATTCGGATATATTTATCTTTCCGCCCGGCTGTTTATCGTTCTCGCGTATAAGCCAAACGTTTCCGGCATCTATAAAGGCGGCGCCGTACAGGTTGGCAATAATGGGGAAACGGTATTCTATGTTGGCCTCTAGTTTCAGGTCACCTGTTTCGTCGATGTATGAATAGGCGCTCTTTGCCGGATGATAGGAACCGGGGCCTATGCTTCGGATGGAGAAAGCACGGATGCTGTTGGCTCCACCGATGGAGAAGAGGTCGTTGTAGGGTGCCGTTGTGGCGTTGCCGTAGCTATATACAATGCCGGCAAAGATGCGTGTGGCAAGACACGTGCGTGTGGTAAGGGGAAACTGGCGGGTGTATTGTACCGATGCCTTTATAAATTGTGCAAAGGGGACACCGAAGAGTTCTTTTCCCTGTTCGTTGAAACCCTTTCCGAATATGGCGTAAATGCCGGATGTTACGTTTCCTGCCTCTTTTACATTAACCTTGAGCGTCTGCTGTTGTCTGTTCTTCTCTTTCTTCCACGTGAAGGTGTACTCCATGCTGGGAATGAACTGGTCGCGCATGGAGATGTACAGGGCGGGATTGGCATGGATGATGGAGTCGAACTTGGCTGTACTGTGCAGCATCAGGTCATAGGTCAGGCTGAATGGGGTAAACTCGTGCTTTACGTTTCTCTTCCTCTGTAGGGTGTAGGAGACAGAGGCACCCAGGGATACGCGGCTAAAATAGCTGGCACGGTTTACCCACCGGGCGTTCAACTCGAAATTGGTACTAGATATAGACCTGCGCCAGAGTTTCTTTCCCAGTCCGAAGAATAAGATACGGGGATAGGAGAGGGATGCGCTGGCTCCGTATTCGAACGAGTTGACGAGCGAATTGTTCTTCTCTATGTGCGCTCCTGTCTGCCATTCGTAGGAACCCCATGCGCTCAGGCCTAATGTCTCGGCCCCCCGGAAGGCGTTACGTTTCTTCATGCTGAAACTTAATCCGGGGCCGACGTAGTTGTTGTTCTTGCTGGTTACCTTCCCTTCGAACTCGGCATCGAATGGCTTGTCCAGCATGGCTGAAACTACGATGTCCAAGGAATCGCTGTTTAATGCTGTGTCTCGGGGCACATAATTCACACGGACTGACGAGAATATGTCCATTTCCGAAAGTTTCTGCAAAGAAAGGTCGTTGTTGACCTGTTTGTAGAGGTCTCCTTTCCTTAAGAAGAGGTTGGGTAGAATGGCGCGTAACTTTAGAGGTGGTTTGGGCTTTGTATTGCTGTAGGCATAGGTCTGCCCTCTGAACGTAATACTGTCTGTAAGTTGGAACTGGTTATATTTGTAGATGTTTATGCGTGTGTTGCCCAAACGGTAAGGGTACTTGGCCTGCGCAGGTGTTTCCGGCAGAGGGCTGACCTGTATCTGTACCTTCTGGGGAATCATTAGTGTGTCTGCCCTGAAGGAGATATAGTTGGGGCGGTAGTAGTAGTATCCGTTGTTACGGAATTCCTTCGACAGCCTGTTTCGTTCGGCATCCAGCTGAGGCACGCTGAAGGGGGCACCTTGCTTGAGCAGGCTCTTATCCATTGTGACCCTGATGATGCTGTCGGCCTGCGGATAGAAAGGCATATACTTTATGGTGTCCAGGTGGTACAGCGGTCCAGGTGTCACATGGTAGGATATTTTTGCCTTCTTGGGATTGGGAAGGGGAATGGTATCGTAGGTTACCTTGTTGCGGAAGTAACCGTAGTTTCTCAGAGCATTATGGGCGACGGCGGTTCTGACCTTTGGATTTACGCTGCTCACAAACACGGGTGTACCGGCGAAGTGATTCATCATCCAATGCCCGAACTTGCTGTTACTGTTGACGTATCTGTTGTATATCCAAAGTCTTATGGGGAAGGGGTGCGTATAATAGCTGCTTCCCATGATGGCTCCGTTGGGCGAATAGGCCAGGGCAGCCTTTATTTCTTCCTTTGCCATCTCGTAGTTGGCAGCATCTGCCTTGTCTGTTTTCTTCAGGCTGTCTTTTACGGCTTCTGTATTCTCTTCTTCAGTATTCAGTACGTTGGCGTCTCCGGACAACAAGCCTTCCACTGTGGTGTATGCATCGGCAATAGCTGTAATTACGCCTTGTTCCTGCGCGGGCTTTCGCTTGAGTTGCGCATCGTAGTCCAGCTTCTTGATGCCTCGGTACAAGATCTCTTCATCTGGCAGGTTTTTTGTTGTATAACATGCTGTCAGTAAGAATGATAGAGATATGAATATAAAGAGTTTTTTCATTTCTTCTTTTCTTTCTTCTTATTTCGGAAAATGAACAAATCGCGCAAATGCTCAGCCCGTTTCCTCAGTAAGAGACCAGCTCCCATTTCGGTGACTTCGCCTTCCAAGAGCGACTCGTAGTTCCTGTCGTAGAACAAGCGTACGTAACGGGTTGAGTTCTTGTCCAAGCGGTATTCCATCGACACGTTGTCGATAATTGTCTGACCTGTATTAACAGCGTTCTTTCCCGTACTTATTTTTCCGCCAATGATAATGCTGACTCTGTTTCCCCAAAAACGTTTCCTGAAGCTGAAACTGTAATCTGTAGTCTGTTCTCCACCCTGATGGGTGTTGTTCTCTATGCCAAAGTTCAGGTCCACCGAATTGCTTAGCGCCTGACCCGCCAGATTGTTGATAGCTCCCTGCAGATAGGCATTCATAGTGTTGGATGCATCGAAGCCACCTTGCATATCACTGCTGTCGTTCAGGTACATTCCGGTTACCAGCATGGTAATGGCGATACGTCCGCGTTCTTCTTCCGACATACCCGAGAGCTCGTTCTGTACAGTTATGTCTTCCGGTGCGTCGAGGGTGAATTTCAGCCCCATATTGTTCAGCATTTGGGTAATCTTCAGTCCTACGTCAAAGGTAACGTTCTTGGGTACGCCGTTCTCGGTAACACTTGACTTGACGCGTTCGCTGGCAGCAATGTTCAGACGGGGATTCATGATGTCGCCTACAAACTCCACATAGCTACCTCCAGCTATCTTGAAGTCGTTCAGCGGGATGGCCATCAACGAGTAGCGCATGGTACCTTCATCTATGGTGTAGCGCCCGTACATCTGCAGTTCGTTCTGTAGGTCGTAGGTCATATTTATGTTGCCGCCTCCCTGCAGTTCTATACGGTCGCGTCCGTCGTCGCTCAACAGGCAAAGAACCTTTACAGTGGGGTCGATGGTAATAGTCATCTGAACATCCAGGTGCTGGTTAGCTGTTACTTCTGGTTCTACGGTCACTGTGTCTGTAAAGTCGCAGAAAGTTACCAATTCGGACAGATGGTCTTCTACCGTGATGGGTGAGTTTTTCAGGACATAGGCAACGTCTGTATTGCCCAAAACCGTCAGGGCACCGCGCACTTTCAGGTCGTCCAATGTGCCCCATATTCTGCTGTTGGCATCCACGAAGACTTTTCCGTAAGCCAGTGCATCGCGGGTCTTGCGTGCATTAATCAGCTGATAGTTCTTGGCACTCATATTCAGGTTCAATTGTATTTTGTCCAAGTTGCTGAAGTCTATGTCTCCATCCAGAGTCAGGGGATTGTTTCCTACTGCGTAGGCCTTTATCTGCTGCAAGTCGATATGGCTTTGGTTAATGTATAGGGTGTCGTTAGGGAATCTTAGATTTATGTTGTATTCGCCCGCCGTCATGTGGAGCGAGTCAGTAGTTATAATACCTGTGAGGATGGGATTGCTAACAGGCCCGTTCACTTCAAGATTCCCAAGGGCATACCCCGACATCTTGAATGTTTCGGGCGGCATAAAGGCATTGGCCAGGCTGAAGGGGAGCCTGCTCAGTTCGGCTGTAGCATCTATCTGTCCTTCTTTGTCCTTCTCCCAGTATTTTCCGCTAAGGAGTGCTATTTCGCGCTGGTTCTGAGATATGATGCCGTCAACGTAATGACTGCCGTCGGTATTAGGCAAGTATATCAGGTTCAAGCCTATGTCTCCCATGCCTGTGCCCTTGTACTTCATGCCTTTCACAGTCATATCCGTTGAGAGCGTAATGGTGCTGTCGGCCTGCATATAGTGAAAGTCGCCGTGTAGGAATCCTTCAATCATAGGCATGAAGGGCATGACGGACGAGAGCTCGCCTAGATTCAGCCTGTTTACACTTAGCGAGATGTCTTGTTGTGCCTCCTCGTTGTGGTCTGTGGAGTAGAGTTTAAGTCCTGTCCCGTCGTCGGCCAAAAGGTCTAGCATCGCCTTAACCTTATTACCCTTTATCAGCCTGATGTAGTTGCCTTCGTTCAGTTTGAAGTTTCTGTAGGCAATAACGGGATTCAAGGGGTTGAAGTGAACGTTCAGTGCTTCGGGCGTTACGTCGGCTTGCATACCTATATCAATGCCTTTCTGCCCCTTTGCATCCAGGAATATCAGATGGGCAGTTGCTCCGTTGGAAGTCAGGTTGGTGTTGATGGTACTCTCGAAACTTGCCACCTTGTTCTTTGGCCCGTTCTTGACCTTTGCCTGCATGCTAAGTCCCTTTTCCTGCTGTTTAATATGGCACGTGATGGTGTCGAGCTGGATGGCTCCCGTATTCAGATGGTGAATGTATCCTCTGCCATTCAGACCGTCTTCGGGATTGCTGGCAATGTCCATATGCAGCTCCTTGTATTGATAGCCTACTACGTGCTTTAGGATGTTGAAGATGGGGTTTTTCTGACCACCGTGCAGATGCAGTTCGGCATAGGGTAGGAGTGATTGTAGGGTGTCCTGGTCTATGCGCAGGCTGTCCAGTTCTCGGCCAAGTTCGTTTATAAAGCTGTTGCTTCTGGCCAGGAGTGAATCCAGCCCCTGAACAGATTTCATCCTGAATTCCAGGTCTCCGGCATCGGCTTTTGCGTTGATGCTGGTAGGCGTAAACTGAAGATTAAGAGACAAATCCACAGGGTGGAAAACGGTATCGTTCACCGACATCTCCAACGCCTGAAGGGTGCCCGCCAGGTTGTGTGTCTGTTCGAAATCCGAATCTCCCTCAACATGCATCACCATACTGGCACTTACCTTCTTCTTAGCTAAACCTAAAGCATAAAGGTTTATTTTGTTAAGGTCCAGATAGAAGTTAGATGTCTTCAGTTTCCTTTCCTTGATACTTGCTTCAGCACAGGCCTGCATACTCAGCAGGTCGTTATTACTGCTCATTTCCAGCCTGCCTTCCCCACCTTTCAGTTTACCTTGCACCATCACGCTATCCATATTCCAACTGGCGTATTTCAGGTGTTCGATGTCGGCCTTTGCCTCGAAACGGGTATAAACCGAAAGCGGGTCGGTGCCTGCACCACGTATGCTGGCATTTGCGGTCAGATTATAGATACTGTCGTGTGGTAGGAAATCATGAATCTGCAGGTCGTTGATGCGCATCTTGGCAGCGTATGCCATAAGGCTCAGGTCGATGTTCCCCCTCAGGTGTACATTCCCTTTTCCTTCCTGCAGCATGGCATCTGCCGAAATCTTCTTGCTTTCCGTCAGTCTGGTGTCAGCATGAAGTATCATGGGAGGCAGGTTTACATCGTGAAGCCCTAGGTATTGCTTCAGGAAGTTTAGGTTCATAGTCTTTACGTCCCACCTCATATCTGCCCACAGATGCTGGCTGTCTGTCAGGTTTGTTGCATTTCCGTTGGTACGGATATCGATGACTGTGGGTATTGTTATCCGGCTCTCGGCAATGTTCATGCTGTCAGTGTTACCGTATGCGGCAATGTCCAGTTCCAAAGGCTGTTGGGGGTAAACACGTCGAAGGTCAGCAGGAAGATAGTTGCCCGCCAAAGCCAGAATGTCCTCATGTCCTATGCGAGCCCTCAAAGCAGTAGAAAGTTCCCTTCTGGGGCGAGTGGGCTGTGGCCCGAGTGCTTTCCAGTGGATATCAGCATCTCCGCTGGCGCGGCTGTGCATAGTGGCCAACTTCAGCCCTTGTACCATCAGGCTGGTGGTATCCATAATAATATTTGCCTGTAGGGTATCAATGCTTAGACCGCATTGTTCCTTTAGCCTGAGCTGTCTCAGATTCACGGCCAGATAGTTGTCCTGAAGTTTGAAGATGGCATTCTCGAGGTCTGTACTGAAATCATAAAGAGCTATGTGTGATGGGTCAAGCCCGTCCGTCATTTTAGGCTTGTAGGGTAGGTCGTAATGCAACGAGTCGGCACGAATCTTTAATTTCTTTACCCTGTAGGTGTTTTTTTCCAAGTCTATATCGCCGCTCTCAAGGAGTGCTTCCTTGATTCCTGTTTGCAAAACCATGCTGTCGTAAGGCATGTGCAGCATAATTCTACTGTCCATAATGGCCACTTTCTTTATGTCAAAGCCCCATGTTACGGGAGTGCTTTCTGTGGTATCTATTACCGTGGTGTCTATCAGGGCAATGTCCAGGTTACATCCGTCTATGGTGGCTCCATTCAGAATGATGCTGCTATGACGAAGATCCACATTGTCAGCCCTCAGATTAAAGTCGTGCAGTCGTCCTTTTAGCCTCAGGGTGGCAATCAGTTCCCGGGTATCTACATTTCCGTTTTGCAGTTTAACAGCTTCAACGCCTACTTTCAGGGACAGAATGCGCCACATGTTCAGGTCCACCACAGCTTCCTCTACATTCAGTATTTCTTTTCCATGGTCGCAGATGTTCAGGTTGTGTAATTCCAAGTCCAGCAAGAAAGAAATGGTGGCCTTCTCCATTGTAATGTCCAGACCGCTCTGTTCACTTGCGTATTCGCTTATTTCCCTTACTACCCAACGTTGTACGGGTGGAATATAGAAGACTGCCATCAGTATTATTATGAGCAATACTGGTGTAAGAATGATGGCGCAGGTCCATTTTAGTACACGTTTCATAAGGGAATGCCTCTATATTTTATACAAAGGTAATAAAAAAGAGGTATAATGAGGGTTCTTCTTATTATATTTTTTCTGTTTTTACAGAAAAGATAACATTTTCTAATGAATGAAAAGCTGTCAATCCTTTCCAAAAGCCTGCCAAAGTGCATCTTTTGGAACGGAAGCCGTAATGCTTAGCAGCTTGTGTGTTACAGGATGTTCCAGTTCCAGTTTTCTGGCGTGCAGACAGATGCTGCCGTCGGAATTGCTACGTGGGGCTCCATACTTCAGGTCGCCTTTTATGGGACAACCCATTTTGGCCAATTGGCACCTTATCTGGTGATGTCTGCCTGTATGCAGTTGTATTTCCAAAAGGAAATATCGCTCGCTGACGGCTATAAGTTTATAGTCCAGTACAGCCATTTTTGAGTTGGGTACCTCTCGGTCGTAGGCTTTGGCTGTGTTGGTTTTTTCGTTGCGTGTCAGCCAATGTGTTAATGTACCGCTTTCCTTTGGCGGTTTATTGCCCACAATGGCCCAATACGTTTTCTTTACCTTTTCGTGCTCGGCAAAGAGCTTGTTCAGGCGGGGAAGGGCCTTGCTTGTTTTGGCAAAGAGTACTACACCGGTTACTGGTCTGTCCAAACGGTGCACTACGCCAAGATAGACATTCCCCGGCTTGTTGTATTTCTCCTTCAGGTAAGCCTTCAGAATATCAGAGAGGGGAACATCGCCAGTTTTGTCTCCCTGCACGATTTCCCCGCTCCGTTTATTTACAACAATAATATGATTGTCTTCGTATAATACGTTCAATGCTCAATGAACTACATATTCATACCACCGTCAACCTGAATAACCTGACCGCTTACATAGCTGGAAAGGTCGCTGGCCAGATACAGGGCTGTGTTGGCAATATCCTCAACCTGACCTGCACGGCGCAAAGGAATCTTCTTGGCCCACTCTTGACGAACCTCTTCTGGCAAGGCTGCGGTCATTGCTGTCTCTATGAATCCAGGAGCAATGGCATTGGCACGGATGCCCTTAGGGCCCATCTCCTGACCAACACTCTTGGCCAAAGCAATCAGACCGGCCTTAGAGGCTGCATAGTTAGCTTGACCAGCATTACCGTGAACACCCACTACGCTGGCCATGTTGATGATGGAACCGCCACGCTGACGCATCATAAACGGAATGCAAGCATGAATGAAGTTAAATGCACTCTTCAGATTCACGTTAATGACTGCATCCCATTGCTGCTCGCTCATACGTAGCATCAGTCCGTCCTTTGTAATACCGGCATTATTTACCAGAATATCTATGGAGCCAAAGTCCTCCTTAATCTTCTTTACTACCTCTTCTGTTTCGGCAAAATCAGCAGCATTACCAGCATAAGCCAGGCATTTAACGCCTACGGATTCTATCTCTTTACGAGTGGCTTCCATACCGGCTGCCATGTCATCGTTCAATACCAAATCTGTAAAAGCAATGTTTGCACCTTCCTGCGCAAATTTCAACGCTATGGCTTTACCAATACCACGTGCCGCACCTGTTACTATTGCGGTCTTTCCTTCTAATAATCCCATTTTTATATATCGTTATTAATAATGTTGTCTTTATATGAATTATGAATTGCCTTAAAGATAGTAATTTACATGTCTGTCGTTTCTGGCAAGTGCTTTGTGAAGAATCTTCTGTACAATGCCGCGACTTACTCCGCTGGGCAATCCCTTTGAGAGACGATCGTAGATGTACGGAATCTCCAGTCCTTTAATACAATAATGCAAAATATCCACTACCAGAGGGATACTCTCTACTACGAATCGCCCGCTTTGAACACCTTCCATCATGATGCTGGAGAATAGATTCCGCTCGTTTCGGTCGAAGTTCTTTCTAACCTTCGATACCATAACGATGTTCCGGAAAAACTCAGCCCTAAGGTTCCCGTTGCGTTGTACGGCTTCCTTTATGCAGTCGAGGTGTGTGTAGATAAGTTCTACCAATTTGTCTTCAGGCTCCATCTTCTGACTGGCAACCGCATTCATGCGTTCCGACATAATGTCCAGTTCCTCCTCAATTACGGCCCAGTATATATCCTCCTTGCTTTTAAAATAGGTATATAATGTACGCCTTCCCTTGCCGGATGCTTGGGCAATGTCATTCATCGTAGTATTTTCCAGACCGTTCTTGGCAAACAGTTGTCTGGCTACGTCAACCAGTTTCTTTCTAGTCTTTACTACTGCCATATCGATTGCAAAGATAGCACAATTCTTTCGTTCTGTGCAGAATTTGATTCAATTTTTGCACAAATTTAACACTCTGTGCCATTTTTGATGGTTGATTTGTATGCTAAATAACATTTTTTTTGTCAAACATTTGGTCATTCCAAGAAATCGGCGTACCTTTGCAATCGCAAAAAAGAAATATCGCGGGGTGGAGCAGTTGGTAGCTCGCCAGGCTCATAACCTGGAGGTCGCCCGTTCGAGTCGAGCCCCCGCAACTAAGAAGAAGCCATGTGGCTTCTTTTTTTGTGCATTAGATCCAACTCTTGTGTTAATGTGTAAGAAAACTACGGCCTATTATTGTGAAATTGGCAATTCTGACTTTACAAAATGACAGTTGACTGGCAATTATTGTCAGCTCTTCTTTGTTAAATAGTATAAGAATGATATTTTTGCATTAGAATCTTTAACTAACTAAAACGAGATATACCATGTTGGATATTAATGATTTTATGCAGCGTCTGGAAAGACGCCATCCGGGTGAGAGAGAGTATTTACAGGCTGTACGTGAGGTGTTGGTCTTTATTAAGGATGTTTACGACCAGCACCCTGAATTCGAGCGTAAGGCTTTACTGGAGCGTTTAGTAGAGCCCGAACGTATCATTACTTTCCGTGTACCATGGGTTGACGATAAAGGACAGGTGCAGGTTAATCTCGGCTATCGTGTCCAGTTTAACAGTGCAATAGGTCCGTACAAGGGCGGCTTGCGATTCCATGCTTCTGTCAATCTGAGTATTCTTAAGTTCCTGGGCTTTGAACAGACATTCAAGAATGCGCTTACCACGTTGCCTATGGGTGGTGGTAAAGGCGGCTCCGATTTTTCGCCTCGTGGGAAGAGCGATGCGGAGATAGAGAGATTCTGTCAGGCTTTCATGAGCGAGTTATTCCGTTATATCGGCCCCGAAATAGATGTTCCTGCTGGCGATATAGGTGTGGGAGCTCGTGAAGTGGGTTATCTGTTTGGACAGTACAAGAAACTTACACGCGATTTCAGCGGTGTGCTGACAGGTAAAGGTTTGGACTTTGGCGGCTCTCTGATTCGTCCTGAGGCAACAGGTTTTGGCGGCCTTTACTTTGTAAACGAAATGCTGGAGACTGCCGGACATAATCTCGCAGGCAAGACGGTAGCCATAAGCGGATTCGGTAATGTAGCTTGGGGTGCGGCTACAAAAGCTAGCGAGCTGGGTGCTAAAGTGATAACCATAAGCGGTCCCGATGGCTATGTCTATGATCCCGATGGCATAGAGGGCGAAAAGATTGACTATATGCTTGAGCTTCGTGCCAGTGGTAACGATATTGTGGCTCCTTATGCCGACGAGTTCCCCAGTGCGACTTTCTATCCGGGTAAGAAGCCTTGGGAGGTAAAGGCTGATATAGCATTGCCTTGCGCCACGCAGAATGAGCTGAATGCCGAGGATGCAGAACAACTTATTAATAATAAGATATTATGTGTTGGCGAGATAAGTAATATGGGTTGTACGCCTGATGCTATAGATCTTTTCCTGAAGAATAAAATATTGTATGCTCCCGGCAAGGCTGTGAATGCGGGTGGTGTTGCCACCAGCGGCTTAGAGATGAGTCAGAACGCTATGCACTTGTCCTGGAGTGCTTCCGATGTGGACAAACGACTTCACGAGATTATGCATGGTATCCACAAACAATGCTGTAAGTATGGTACAGAGCCAGATGGCTATATCAACTATGTGAAAGGTGCTAACATTGCCGGTTTCATGAAGGTGGCCCGAGCAATGATGGCACAAGGAATTGTTTAATCTGATTCAAGTTTCGCCAGTGCTCAACTTGCTGTGGTTGTGAGGTGACATCAACTTAAACCTATAAGCGAAGCGACCTTAAAGTCTGACGAAACATATGCTTGCAAAAGTTGAGTAATTATAGATAAGCGAATTCGATAGCTTGTCAATGATTATGAATTAAAATGCCCCAACTTCACAGTTGAGGCATTTTCTTTGAAATATAATTAGCAGATAGTAAAAATAACCAATATACGTTTATATCAGCACAAAGAAGCCTATTACCAGGTCCATACTAACACATCCTATTCGCACACATGTTGTTAACATGGCAGATAGTTCCAATTGTAATATACATTAATATTTTGCATGCTCGTAATCCCGCAAGCAGCAGCTATTGCAAATGGCAGGTCTTCTGACTTTATCCTTATAAGGCGGTGCGATCTTCCCAGATATACTCAACCATCAACCCTAGGCGTAGGGAGTGGTTGAATCCAGTGACACTGTTGACCGTCAGTCATAGAAAGGACTTACAGCATCGGGTAATGTCGCAGAATCTCACTGCGTTCCCATCTTAGCTCCGTTTAGCCCCGTTTTTGGGGCATGAAGAACCAATTGCGGGTACAAAGTTACGAATAACCAAGAACAATGCAAAATAAATCGGATTTATTTTTTAACTTTGCCTTCATGAAAGAAACAAAAAAGACAGAAAGTCCAATAGTAACCCTAACTAAACAGCGTGCATTGTTGCTAAAAGAATATGCCTACGAAAAGGAAGAGTTTAAGCGACTCTCCGAGGCAACGGGCATCGATAGCAAGGTACGTCGCGGATTAGCTTGGTACCCGCTCACCTTAGGGCGGAGCTACCATAACTCGTTGGATCAGTTTGTGGTAGAAGTGAAAAGGGCAGGGGACACGGAAGAAGTAAGGGAAGAGGACGCATCTCTTTTTGAACCAGGCAAACCCGTTTGTTTCTTTTCTGAAGATGCTTCCGGCGACCGACAGGGAACAGGTGGAATGCTGCACTATTTTAATTTTGTGGCTCAAGTAAGTTTCGTAGAGGACAACCTGATGGTTGTGGCGCTGCCCAGCACAGATGCCTTAGCTCAGTTGCAGTCGGCCTTCCGGCTTGGGGTGCAACTCTACTTGGACGAACAGACATACAGGCTGATGTTCGAGGCACTGGATGAAGTTATTAATGCCAAGACAGGACGAATGGCTGAATTGCGCGACATCTTCCATAGTACGACACCTGCACAGAAATATACGTTTACCCCCGTCAGATTCCCATGGCTTAACACCTCACAGCAGGCTGCAGTAAACGAAGTGCTGTGGGCAAAGGATGTTGCCATTGTGCATGGTCCTCCGGGCACAGGTAAGACAACAACGCTAGTCGAATCCATCTACGAGGTATTACACCGCGAAAATCAGGTATTGGTATGTGCACAGTCTAATATGGCTGTGGACTGGATTGCCGAGAAACTGGTTGACCGTGGGGTCAGTGTGTTGCGCATAGGTAATCCCACACGTGTAACAGACAAAATGTTGAGTTTTACATACGAACGTCGTTTCGAGGCTCATCCTTCCTATACAGATTTATGGGCTGTGCGCCGTACTATACGTGAACTGTATAAGTCGCATAGCGGAAATACCGAAAACCGGCATCAGAAAATAGCACGTCTCAAGGAGCGTGCTGTCGAGATGGAATACAGTATCAACCAGACTCTTTTCGATGATGCCAAGGTGATAGCATGTACATTAGCAGGTTCAGCCAGCCATCTGCTGAATGGTATGAAGTTCGGAACTCTTTTCATCGATGAGGCCGCTCAGGCATTAGAGGCCGCTTGCTGGATAGCCATACGCAAAGCTCATCGTGTTGTGCTAGCCGGAGACCATCGCCAATTGCCACCTACGATAAAGAGCCCTGAAGCACTTCACGGCGGACTTGACCGTACACTCATGCAGGCCATTGTGGAAAACAAACCAAATGTTGTTTCTCTGCTGCGCCTTCAATATCGTATGTGCGACTGTATTATGCAGTTCCCTAACCAAGAGTTTTATGGCGGTATGCTCGAAAGTGCTCCAGAGGTTAAATTTCGTGGTATCCTTGATTGGGACAGTGCTGTAGAATGGATCGATAGCCACGTGGATAACGAGGGAGAGACAAGTGATGGCCTTTCCCGGGTAAATCTTTCCGAAGCAAGTCTGACGTTGGAAACTTTGCAGCGTTATTTTGAGAAGATAGGCAGAGAACGCATACTCGAGGAGCGTATCGATGTGGGTATTATTTCGCCATACAAGGGGCAGATACGCTTGTTGCGTCAGTTACTGAAGAAAGACCGCTATTGGCGTCCGTTCCGCAGTCTTATTACAGTGAACACAGTGGATGGTTTCCAAGGGCAGGAACGCGATGTCATCATAATCAGCCTTGTACGTTCAAATGCAGAAGGCAATATCGGGTTTCTGTGCGACTTGCGTCGAATGAATGTCGCTATTACACGCGCA
>Ga0256407_10005822_pt1 | contig 19432 bp, 20 predicted proteins | sample RumenRJG_04DNA_FD_193489 | JGI IMG/M metagenome (GOLD analysis project Ga0256407, IMG submission 193489) | Bovine rumen microbial communities from Lethbridge, Alberta, Canada - RJG_04 | ecosystem: Host-associated > Mammals > Digestive system > Stomach > Rumen | place: Canada: Alberta... | reverse complement strand
ATAAACGATATTGTCGCCAATCTTAAAGCCCATACGAACCTGCCTTTCTTAGAATTTCTAAAAAATATTTATAAAAATAGCGAAAAAGTATTTGTAATTTTCGAATTATGGTATATACTAACAATTTTATTTTAGCACGGACAAGCCAAATCTGTGGTAGACAAATTCGACAAAAAACGCTCTATTTCGCGCAATTCATTTGACTTTGCCCACATTTTGCCCCCGTTTTTTGAGCAGTTAAAATGCCTGCGGGAGCTCTTAAAAGTCCCCACAGGCATTCCTTATGATTTTCGCTATGTAATGATCCGCCTTACCGGCGTCTTAATGTCAGTCCTTGCTGCCCTTATCGCATGCTTCCTTGATCCTGTCGATCACGATCTCAAGAGCCTTGATACGCGCATACTTCTTGTCGACTGATTCAAGTATGTACCAGGGCGCGAACTCTGTCGAAGTCTTCTTGATCATCTCATCGATCGCGGTCTCGTACTTGTCCCACTTTTCGCGGTTGCGCCAGTCCTCATCAGTGATCTTCCACTGCTTCTCGGGATTTGCCTGACGCTCCTTAAAGCGCTTGAGCTGCGTGCGCTTGTCGATCTGAACCCAGAACTTGATGACGACTGCGCCCCAATCGGTGAGCTCTTTTTCGAACTCATTGATCTCGTTATAAGCTCTCTGCCAGTCATTCTCAGAGCAGAAGCCTTCGATTCGCTCGACCATGACCCTGCCGTACCATGTACGGTCGAAGATAGCGATGTGGCCTGTCCTCGGAAGCCTTGTCCAGAATCTCCAGAGGAAGTGCCTGTTTTTCTCGTGCGGCTCCGGACTTGCTATAGGAAGCACCTCATATCCTCTCGGATCGAGCGCACCCGTGATACGCTTGATGTTGCCGCCCTTACCTGCAGCATCCCAGCCCTCATAGCAGATGATGACCGGTATCTTCTTCCTGTAGATCTTGTTGTGCAGATCACGGAGCTCATCCTGGAGTTTATCTAGCTTCTCCTCATATTCCTCGTCCGTGAGAGTCTTGTCCTTAAGTTCGATCTCCTTAAGGAGCGGCGTCTTCTTGAGAGGGAAAACATTCTGCAGGATCGGCGCTGCCGTATTCTGGTTCTTTAATGCCGTCTCGATCCCCTGATTCAGGAACTCAAGGACCTGGAGCTCAGCCAACTTCTTATCCTTACTGTCGATGATGTACCACGGTGCCGTAGGATTATTCGTATCCTTCAGATACTGGTCGTAGACCTCAAGGCAGTCGTCGTAGTGCTTATTCTCATAAAGGTCTCCCTTATCGACACGCCACTTCGTGTCCTTGTCGTCGAGGAGCTTTTCGAGTCTCTCCTTCTGCTCCTTCTTGCTTATCTGGAAGAAGAACTTCATTACGAGATAGCCGTTATCAACAAGCGTCCTCTCCGTCTTGTTGATCGAATCGATCATCTCCTCATACTCTTCGTCATCGAGATAATCCTCAACTCTGGCATCCGTGATCTCCTCCATCCAGAAGGTATCATAGAATGCGAATTTTCCCTTCTCAGGGATCTCCTTCATGTAGCGGTATAGGAACGGATATCTGAGTTCCTCCTTCGTCGGCTTGGGGAAAGTCTTGACCCTGAAAAATCTCGGGTCGATGTTCTTAATGATCTTTCCTAAGACGCTGCCTTTTCCTGCCGCACCCCAGCCTTCGAACATGACCATTACCGGAAGCCCTGCTTCCTTTATCTTCATCTGGGCCGCGAAAAGCTTGGCCCTCTCCTCTTCCAATCTCTTTGTGAACTCTTCATCTTCAGGCTTGGCAACCTTAACAAAATCTTTCAGCATAAAAATACCTCCGATCCCCGGCAGTCATAGAGACCACCTAAAATTTTCCTTACACTTTAATTATGAGAACTCCGCCGCCAATATGTAAGTCGGGAATTGCAATATTTTCTCCACGGGCGATTGTGCAGTTGATATAGGATTTAAGTAAATAAGAAAAAGCCTCCCGTCCCTCCTTGTCGGTTTTTGTCGTGTTTTGTAAGGAAAAACCGACAAGCTTTCCCCTTATAATCAAGACACTACATATTCCAACCATTTAAGTGCCATTTACGGAGGTTCCCATGACTATCCTCGAACCATACATTCCCAGAGAATACCTCGCCCTCAAGATCAACTACTGCAAACAGCAGTTAGCTGCGCTGCCGGAGACAGTAATGACCAAGCGCACTATCAGAGGAGAGAAAAAAGATGTGTTTCTGCTTGACTCCCACTATCATCAAACAAACAGCAAAACCGGGATAAAACTGGCATCTCTCACACAGCAGCGCGAGCTTATCCTGTGCGAACTCTCCCGTTTAGAAGGTCTCTGGAACAGTTCTTTCAGAGGGATTCCTCCGGCTGAAATAAAACCGGAGAAGATAATCAGAAGATATATAGACAGTTCTAACCATTCCGTTATCATGGACGGAAAATTTTTCGAGAGCCTGAAAAATGACGCAAATCCATACTATCCCGAACACAAAAAATACTATTTCAACGGAATCTATTACAGATCCCCTGCAGAAGCAGATATTGCAAGAATCTACACAGAGCAACAAATACCGTTCAAATATGAACCCGAGATATGGCTGAAGGGATTAAATCACCCTATATATACGGACTTCGTGTTTTTAATCAAAGAATTGGATCTCTGTAAATTCCACGAACATTTTGGCTTAAAGCACTCCGCTGACTATACCAGGAAAACCGCAACAACATATATCAACTATTCCGACGCGGGATTGCTTCCGGAAATCGACGTTATCTATACATATGACGTAGACGGGTTTCCTTTTGATCCAAGACTTCTGAGTGTCAAACTCAACTCGGCGGTTTACGGTTCTTTGTTTGGACTGAACATCCCCACGTCTCTTAACGTCTAAACCCTTGTATTAAATTTGTAGGTCTAAAACAGTCTGCAAACATCAACAAATAGTCACAATTTCCCCAAATACGACTTTTTGTCGGTCTAAAACAGCCAGCAGACATCAACAAATCTGCAACAAGTTTTTCGGTACTCGAAAAGCAGCGCTGCCCCGGCACCTGCTCTGCGTCATCCGCCCATAAAAAACGGGGCAAAAGCCCCTTATACTTAAAAAGACACCGCGAACGATACCCGGATACCTTATCAGCTGACTCTTATTTCTTCCATGAAGGCTTCGTAGTCGACTCTGTCGAGTTCAGCTTCTTCATTCAGATAGTCGAGCATTGTGGTGCTGCTCTGTTCGCTTTCAACACTGTGATCGTAAGAATAGTCTTCCATAACCGAAACACCTTATTAAGATTACTGTCCGTATTCTACTACTACTTATCCGAAAATTTTTATTACATTTTATTTCGTAACCAAATAATCATATTACAGGGCTCATGTTCGAAAAATAATTGCAGTATTTCTACTTTAAGGTTATTATCTTCTCATGAATAAAAAACAATTAACAATTACACTTTCTGTCATCGCCGGCGTTCTTGTCCTCATTCTGGTAATAGCGCTGGTCATCCGCAGCTGCAATAAGAAGGACGTTCTGGTTCCTACCGAGACCACGACTACAGCTGAGGAGACTACTACAACCGAAGCTACAACAGAATCCGAGACTGAACCTCCCATCACCACTGAAGATGGTGAAGTCATCATCGGACCTGACGACGGTGCTACAACAACTACAACTTCTGCAACGACTGATTCCGGCAGCGGTTCAGGATCAGGTTCCGGTTCCGGTTCAGGATCAGGTTCGGCAACTAACACACCTAAGCCGACCGCTACTCCTACACCCAAGGCTGCTGATCCCACGCCCAAGCCGACTTCATCCGAAGACAACGGCGTAATCGAATTACCCTTCGTTCCGGCAGATCAGATCTGACAGACCAAACAACAACGACACTTAATAAGCCCCGTTCAATTCAGGACGGGGCTTTTATTTGTTGTCTTTATGAAGGGTGCGGTAAATGATCAGAACTCTATCTTCCTGTCACAGATCTCCAGAGCTGCGGCACGGTGCGTTACGATAATGACCGTCTTGTCGGTCAGCGCGCGGAGGTTCTCTAAGAGCTTTTTCTCAGTAGCATCATCAAGCGCGCTGGTAGCTTCATCAAGGACCAGGATGGGAGCCTTGGAAAAGATCGCGCGTGCTATTGCTATCCTCTGCATCTGGCCTTCGGAAAGGCCCGTTCCGCGCTCGCCCAATACAGTATCGATACCGTTATCGAGTTCACCGATAAAAGAGTCAGCGCAGGCGATCTTCAGCGCTTCATTGATGCGCGCATCGTCAGACGAAGAAGACTTATCCGCAAAGCTTACGATCTCACGGACGGTTCCGCTCATGAGCTTGTTGCCCTGCGGAACGTAAGCGAAAAGCCTCTGCCATGCTGAAGTAAGTTCTTTTCGAGAACCGTCATTAAGCGCGACATAACGCATGCCCGAATCAGGCTTATAGATTCCCATGAGGAGCATCAGCGCAGTGGACTTTCCGCATCCGCTGTGGCCCGTGAACGCAACATACTCGCCCTTGGCAATTGCAAGATCAAGTGAAGTTACCGCAACAGGCATATTGTCTTTGGAGATGCCGTCGACTTTATTTGATGCGGGATAGTATGTGTAAGAGACATTGTCCAGACCTATGCCCGCAAACGAGTCTTTATAGAAAGCGGCAACGGCATCACCGGACTCGATCGATTCAGCGATATCGTCATCGAATGTCTCGATCTCCATGAGACGCTCTGCACTCGCGATCATCTGATACCAGCGCGGCAGGTAACCTGTGATGTTTGCAAAAGGCGACTGGATCTGCGTAATGAGCTGCGTAATGGCAGTCAGAGTACCGTAACTGATGGTGCCGGTTAAGATCCCGTATCCGCAGTAGATGACACCGAAGATATACATGCCGTTCATCGCGCCTCCGAAGCCGAAGTTGCATATATTCGAGAAACGCATGCGCCTCATGCGGGCCTTTTTGTGCGCACCTGTCTTAAGACGCTCTTCAGACTCCGTCTGTTCTTCTGCTGCAAAGGAACGGATGACCATGAGGCTCGAGATCCTCTCCTGCATGAATATCCTCACGTCGCCGTCCTTTTCCTGGACCTTCTTATGGAGTTTTTTCATATTCTTTCTGAAAGCAAATGTCAGAAGTCCGAGAAGGATCCCAAGAGGGATCAGGATAAGCGCGAATCTCGGATCAAGGACAGTGATCATGACGAGTGCGGAGATCATCTTTACTGCCATGCCGGCAAAGCCCGGGATTATATCGGTGTAATTGTTTGCGATAAGAGTCGTGTCGTTGGTAAGCCTGTTGAGCCACTCGCCTGAATGGACTGCGCTTACGCGTCCGAAATCTTTTCGAAGGATGTTATGCATCAGCCTCTCTTTAAAAAGGTTCTCAAATGTAGAACGCGAAAGCTCGGAAAGCCAGCGCGTAATTGCATTAAGGGTCAGCTGAATAAGCACGAGTGCGACGATGCAGATTGCATTAAAGATAAATCCGTTCTTATCGCGGCCGACTGCGCTGTCGACGATGCCTCTTAAGAAAAGCGCATAAAGAACACCGCTCGCACCGTTAAGGCACTGAACGATGGTGAGCAGGACGATATATATCTTCTTTCTGCCCGGGACTTTATAAAGCCACTTTACCGCGCTCTTCTGCATTTCCTGTAAAGCCTTCCCAATAAGCTTCTTGCTCTCATAAATATAACACGAACGGGATATACGGCATACCAGAACCTCGAATAGAACCTGTATCCGAAGCTGTTAAAGTCGACCTCTTTGCCCTTCCTTACAAGCGAAGTGAGAACGCCGATTATCTGCTCTTCTTTGATCCCGTATTCCTTGCGCAGGCAGTTGTCACCAAGGATCACATAGCCGTCGTCACACACCTTGACCACGCGGTGAAGGACATACTGACCGTTGGGACGTTTATATAAGGGGCAGTCGTATTTCTTAAGGCGGCCTTTGGGCTTTTCGATGACGAGAAGATCCCTGTCCTGCTTGATCAGGGGACGCATGCTGACGCCGACGTTTGTATAGATAAGCTTGCCGCTTTTCTCGAGTTCTTCTTCGAAACTTATCATGCCTGATTCATTCCTTCATAAGCGATCCCGGCGGCCTCGATATCCATGTTGCAGCCGAGCCTATAGAGCCTGACCGAACCTGCCAGTTTATCAACAAGTGTAAGTGTTTTCCGGAGCGCGAAAACATCATTCGGGCGGTATGCCTGCTGAATAAGCATCGGGTACGCTTCTGACTTCGTTACCGGCACTATTGAATTCGTATCGGCGCGCGTCAGAATGCATATCGCCTTCAAAGGCACCGCGATCTTATTTGACAGCCTGTGCTTGCCGTCGTAAGGCGTACCGTATGCGGTCACCACATCTCCAATGTGGAGAAGCGGCTTATCGTCATTTACCATCACTGCGCGGTCACCGAAATATTCACGCCAAAGCGCTGCGTGAGTTGATTTGCCCGTGCCGGAAGCTGCCGTAAACATATATGCGGCGCCGTCAACCGCAACTACGGAACCATGGAAAAGGATCGTATCGTAAAAGGGCATCTTCTCAGATATCTTGCGGTAAACGGCGAGCTCTTCCAGATACCCGTCGGCATATCCGTCGCGTTCAGCGTGAGATCTTTCATATTCGATATCATCCTGAGAGACCGTCACTTCAAGATCTGCAGGAGCATCCGTGGCGTAGTCAGCACAATATGCGTGAACCATCTCATGAAGAGAATTCACTTCAACTACTTTTCCCGCAAACTCATACCGGCCTTTGTTCATGTGCCCTCATAAAAAACGGAGACTGTCCTAAGACAGTCCCGTTTGTTTTGTTTCTATCAGTATACCAATTCTCTCATTCGAGTGCGCCTATCTTTTGAAGTTCGGAGATAACGCGGTCAACGTCTCTCTCGATCGCTCCCTCGGGTGCCTCAAAACGTTCTTTCATTGCCGCTACGACCTGATCCCTTGTTGTCTCTTCCTTTAATAGTTCAACGATCGCGCCGAGCGTCTTGTTTCCTTTTACGATCCCTGAGAACTCAGCACCTGATGTAGGCACGAGGTAGGATTCGTCTGATGAATTGTGTGTAATAAAATCTGCTCTGAGTTTCATTTTGATCAGTCTCCCGATATCTCACCCTCGGTATTGCAAGGACTTGTAACGATTACGTCTTCAGCATCAAAGCTGATCACTTCATATCGTAATTCTTCGTATTCTGCTTTCTTGTTCATATAGATCCCCTTACTGGTTAACAGCATTATTATAGGCATTTACCTTTGTATAGTACATAGCAAATGCTTTGGCGAGATTCTTCATCTCCGGTGTTGTATTCGCATTGACCGTTACCGACTTTGCATAATTCATCGGAGAATAAACGAACGTCTTGATCTTGGTTCCGTTGTAATAGATCTCAACAGTAAGACCCGTGTTAAGTCCGGCTGCATTGAGTTCTCCGGTCGTGATCGAATAAAGCTTGTCGCCTTCAGAAACCTTCTGAACTTCCTGTCCGTCGATCTTGAAAGTATAAAGCTCCGGATTGCTCTCGATCGTGAAGTAGTGCTTGAGCTTGTTGCCTGACAGGAATACAACGGCAGAACCTGTGTAGCTGATTCCGTCCTGGATCGTTCCGACAGTTACCTTCTCATAACCGGGCTCAACAAGTGTTAAAGCATCTGCTTCGAATATTGGTTCAGCGGGGCCGAACTTAAGCTGCGCATAGTAGCCGTAATTCTTGATCGCCTTGGCAAGGTCAGCTACTTTCTGATCGGAGCTGCTTGTATAAGCATTAACACAATCTCTTGCGGTAAACGGCTTGAACGTCAACGTGTAATCCTTATTCGTTAATGTAGCGGTTATTGTCTTAGTCATGTCAGAAGGAGCTACCTTGACATCGAAAACATAATAATCGCCGCGTCCCTCAACAGTTACATAACGAGCTTGGTCAAATCCGACTTCCTGCTTTGCGAGTGCGGGAACACTGCTGTCATGTGTGAATGTGATCTTCGTGTTTGAATCCCTTATGCCCTGATCGAGAGCGACATAGTAAGAGATGCCGATGTAACCGTCAAGTCTTACATTGTATCCGCCGTACTTTGCGAGTTCATTTGCGGGATTGCTGTTTGAAGTGAACGTAACGATGTAACCGTATGCCCAGTCAGCATTCGCTCCGGTGGGCTTTGTGAGCATGAACTCATTGTTGATAAAACCGATACCGGTCATCTCAACGGGCTCGGCATTTGCCTGGGCAATGCTCTGGAATGTGGCATTTAAGTTGTCTTCGGCGCCGATCTCCACATTCCGGTATACCTTTACGGATACGGATGTATTGCTCTTCGCAAGCTCGATCTTATATCCGTTGCCGGAAGCGCCTGCCGTGTGCCACTCCTGACCGTCAGTTGAATAATCGATGCGGCTGATTGCTGTAGATGAGTCAGGGAATTCAATGAAGAACATCTCTTCCTGTGGGTCAGCGGTTACGAATTCAATATCATAGTAGTTGCCCCAGTCGCCATTCTTATTAAGAGTGATCGTCTCAGGATGGTCCGGATCAAAACCGTAGTGTTTTCCGCTTATTAATTCAGTACCGTTATACTTTACGATCACATTGCTTATGACGATATCAGCGGGAATGGTGTAGCCGATCGTTATCGTATTGCTGTTCTCGTAGATGTCTTTAGCTATATAATTTCCGTCAAAAGTTACGGTATTGCCGGAATCAAGCTTATATGTAAAGCCTGTTATCTTGCCGCCAAGATCATCGAATCTTATGCCGTCAGACTGCTTGCTGACGCGGACGATAAATACCTTATCCCAGCCGGAACCCTTCTCCATGAAATAGAGGTCGCTCTCTTCAGCATGGAAATCCCTGTTATCGTTTGCATCTGTTGTGCAGCGGATCTCTGCCTGCAGATGGTCAAGAGAAGAACCGAGCTTGATAAACAATTCGTTATTGGTTCCGAGAGCAGACGCAGCGATGCCCCCTTGTCCGACAGCTGTTGTCTGCGCATCCTTGGTGAAGCCGTAGCTGATGTTTAATTCGCTGCCGGTCTCATTTACAAAATAGATGCCCTGTTCGAATCCAAGGCGGAATTCCACTTCGTATTTACCTTCCCAGGTATCACCATTACGCGCAACGTAGAACATCTTGGTTGATCCGTTAGCCTGTCCCTGAGGAACAGCACCATTTATCAGAATAACTGAATCATCTTTGGGTGTGGCAACAAGTGTAAATCTTACATAAAAGCCTTTTGCGTTTCCGAGGCTCTCGAAATTGACCTTGTCCCTATTTTCGCCCTCTAATGATTTCCATTCACGGCCGTCAACAGAATACTCGATCTCGCCCAAGATATATTCTTTCTCATAATCAAAGAAGACTCCGAAATCATTGAAAGGACCTTCGTTTGTATTTCTGATCCACTTGCCGCCTTCATAACGGAAAGTCTCAGTATTCGTAAATGTGTTAAAAGGTGTAACGCCATCCGTATCATAAAGAACAAGGCCGCCTGTAACTGTAGCACCTGCACCGATCTCCAGCATGGCATTTCCGGCACCCTTTATCTTCTCTTCACCGGCAGTCAATGTTCCGTTATCAGAGATACGGAGAATATTAGGCTTGTCCGGATTAAGTGAATTCATGCCGATGTTTATTCTGCCGCCGACTGTAAGGTCATCTGTCTCGAAAACAGAACCTGTGCCGTCAGCCTTTGTTGAAATATTAAATGTCTGGCTTGTGCCTACTTCGTATGTAAAAGTATCAGCGGAATGTTGAAGCAGGTAATTGGCAATCACTTTATATGCCTCATCGCCATAAACTTCAGTGCCGAGGATAGCTGTATTTTCAGTTCTGGAAGAGACCATGATGTCGTTGAAGACAAGCGTGCTGCCCAGCAACAGATAATCAGGTGAAGAACCGTAATTGCCGTCATATCTTGCTACAGCATCATTAAGACAGAATCTGTAAGTTCCGGGCACAACAAAATTCTCGTCGCGTCTGTATCCCGTATAAAGCGCGCAAAGGAACTCACAGCCATCGTGAGCATCAGTTGCACTGTTTCCGAAATACGCATCAACTGCAGTTTGCGTGCCGCTTTCCTCGTCAACAAGTTTCGCGAAAAGGTAATAGGTATCACCCTTACCGTTTGCGGCATTTACGATCTTTCCCGGCATGACGGAAAAGATCACGCCGATCGTGACCAGGATTGCTAAAACGCTGCGTGAAAACTTTAAAGTATTTCTCATAGTATCCACCGTCCTTTATCCCATAATTAGACATATTAATTATATCAGGGTTTTTGAGCAATATGTGATAAAAATGCAATAAATCTGTTACGTGCTTATTACTAAAAAAGTCCCGCGGAGAACTTGATCTTCCGCGGGAACTTTTCGCTTACTTATATCACCTGATCCTTAAGACTTAATGCCCTTGCACTCGTTGACATACTGTCTGATGGGTCCGACGTCTGTGTACTTTCTGACGCCGTCGCCGTCAGGGATGATGAGGACAGGAACGTTAACGATGTCGAACTGCTTTGCGAGCTCTGCGTCATCGTCTGCGTAGATGAGCTCATAGTCGAATCTCTGCTCATCGAACATTGCCTTGACAGCCTTGCACTTAGCACATGTGTGTGTTGTGAAGAGCATCGGCTTTGTACCTACTGCATCGGGTGCGGGCTTAAGCTCGGGAAGTTCCTTCTCCTCAGCCTTGCTGATCGTAACAGTAGCTGTTCTGGGCTTCATTGAAGACTCGCATGTGTTGTATGTCTTTCTGTCCTTGAACTCCTGGAGCTTACCGTCGTTCCAGTTCTTAACAGGACGATAGTAACCTGTGATACGGCTGTATGTTTCGGTCGGGCCGCCGCACTCAGGGCAAGCTTTTACTTCGCCGGGGAGGTATCCGTGAACGGAGCAGATGGAGTATGTAGGAGACATTGTGTAGTAAGGCAGTCTGTAGTTCTCGGCGATCTTTCTTACGAGAGATGCAGCAGCCTTCCAGTCAGGGAGACGCTCGCCTAAGAATGCGTGGAATACCGTACCTGATGTGTAGAGAGTCTGGAGGTTATCCTGAACATCAAGAGCATCGAAGATGTCTGCTGTGTAGCCGACAGGAAGGTGTGAGCTGTTGGTGTAATAGTATACGCCGGAAGCATCGTTTGCCGTGATGATGTCGGGATATCTTGCCTTGTCGTGCTTAGCAAGACGGAATGCCGTGGACTCTGCCGGTGTAGCCTCAAGGTTATAGAGGTCGCCGTACTTCTCCTGATAGTCGGAGAGCTTCTCTCTCATATGGTTGAGAACGTCAGCTGCGAACTTCTGTGTCTCTTCGTGAGTGAGATCTTTTCTGAGCCATCTTGCGTTGAGGCCTGCTTCGTTCATACCAACAAGACCAATCGTGGAGAAGTGGTTGTTGAATGTTCCGAGGTAGTGCTTTGTATAAGGATAGAGACCCTCGTCGAGAAGCTTTGTGATCGTGTTTCTCTTGATCTTGAGAGATCTTGCAGAGATGTCCATGAGGTGGTCAAGTCTCTTGTAGAAGTCTTCCTCATTTTCTGCGAGATAAGCGATCCTCGGGATGTTGATAGTAACAACGCCGACAGAACCTGTGGACTCACCGGAACCGAAGAATCCGCCGGACTTCTTACGGAGCTCACGAAGGTCGAGTCTCAAACGGCAGCACATTGAACGTACATCGGAAGGTTCCATGTCTGAGTTGATGTAGTTGGAGAAGTAAGGGATACCGTACTTAGCTGTCATCTCGAAAAGAAGCTTGTTGTTCTCTGTCTCAGACCAATCGAAATCCTTTGTGATGGAATATGTAGGGATAGGATACTGGAAGCCGCGGCCGTTAGCGTCGCCTTCGATCATGATCTCGATGAAAGCCTTGTTGACCATGTCCATCTCGGCCTTACAATCCTTGTACTTGAAATCCATTTCCTTGCCGCCGACGATGCAGTTCTGCTCTGCCAGGTCGTTCGGTACTGTCCAGTCGAGAGTGATGTTTGTGAACGGGCTCTGTGTACCCCATCTTGAAGGTGTATTAACGCCGTAGATGAAGGACTGGATGTCCTGCTTAACCTGCTTGTAGCTTAAGTTGTCTACCTTTACGAAAGGTGCAAGGTATGTATCGAAAGAGGAGAAAGCCTGAGCGCCTGCCCACTCGTTCTGCATGATGCCAAGGAAGTTGACCATCTGGTTGCAAAGTGTGGAGAGGTGCTTTGCAGGAGCAGATGTGATCTTGCCTACGATGCCGCCCAAGCCTTCCTGGATGAGCTGCTTTAATGACCATCCTGCACAGTAACCTGTGAGCATGGAGAGGTCGTGAATGTGAATATCAGCGTTTCTGTGAGCGTCTGCGATCTCTTTGTCGTAGATCTCAGAGAGCCAGTAGTTAGCTGTGATAGCGCCGGAGTTGGAGAGGATGAGGCCGCCTACGGAATAAGTAACAGTGGAGTTCTCCTTAACTCTCCAGTCTTCTACCTTTACGTAGCTGTCTACAAGATTCTTGTAGTTTAAGAGAGCGGAATTCATGTTACGGATCTTTTCGCGCTGATTACGATAGAGGATGTATGCCTTAGCTACGTCCTCATAACCCATTCTCTGGAGTGTAGCTTCTACGCTGTCCTGAATGGCTTCGACGTCAACCTTGCCGCCTTCTGCCTTCTTCTCTGCGTCTGAAACTGCGTTTAACGCGAGCATATCAATGATCTGATTGTTATACTCTCTCTTCTGTGCAATGAAAGCCTTCTCGATGGCTCCCGAAATCTTGCTTAAGTCGAACTCTACGACTTTGCCGTCTCTCTTGATGATCTGAAACATGGTCCTCTCCTTAACTCTCTCCGCGAATCTTCGCCTGCGGTATTATTATCTTTGCACCTTCCAATGCCTTTTCCAATTCTTCGCGCGGCATCTCAGACAGACCTTCGCCGTTTAAGAGGTCTCCCGAATCAACGAAGCTCTGCAGGAAGTAATTCTCAGTTCCTTCCACCTGCTTCGCGATCTCACAGAAATCCTCAGCCTTATGCAAAGGCGATACCACAGTAGTCCTGAACTCGTGGGCAACCCCGCTGTCCCGGATCACCATGATGCTCCTCCTGATGAGGTCTGCATCGAAGTTCTTAATGCCGACAGTCTCCGCATACTTGTCAAAGGTGTTCTTGATGTCCATCGCGACGTAATCAACGTTGCCTTCAGAGAGGATCTTCTCCAGTCTGTCCGGAAACGTGCCGTTGGTATCAAGCTTTACCTTGAAGCCCATCGACTTGATCTTTGCGATAAACTCACCAATATCAGAATGCAGAAGCGGTTCGCCGCCTGTGATAGCAACTCCGTCAAGGATCCCCTGTCTTTTCTTAAGGAACGCGAAAAACTCGTCTTCGCTGATCCTCATGTCTTCCGGGGGATTGAAAACCAATGCCGGGTTGTGGCAGAAGGGGCATCTCAAGTTGCAGCCGACGGTAAATACCGTACAGGCAACAGTTCCGGGGAAGTCCAAAAGAGTCAACTTCTGAAGTCCGCCTAAGATCATGCCCCAATACCTCGCTTCTAAATTGAAAAATAGGTGCGAATGCGCCCCGTTTCTCTTCGGGACGCTCTTAAAGATTACCTATATGTTGTGGTTGTGTCAACCTCAAAACCCAATATATTGTGCTTGTAATCTGACTGTAATAAAAGCACAAAAAGTTGACAAACAATAGGGTTTCAAGACTTTTTTATAAATTTTCGAAATTTTTTGAGCGCAAAATGTAATATTTCTCAGGCGGCAAATCGGTCATTTCGAACACAACTGACTGTCAGAAAAAAAGCACAGCAGAATCACAGCACGAGTGGTCTTTTGCTGTGATTTCTCGCGAAAAAACAAAAAAATCACAGTAAAAGCACAGTGTGGATGGACTTTTGCTGTGATTTTGAATGACTTAAGGCTTTTTCGCCGGTTCGCTATTTCTTCTTTTTCTCGATCCTGTTGAACTGGGGTCTGACTTCGACCTCGGTCACAGCCGCACCCTCGCGCATGTTGATAACAGACCTTACACATTCGGCCGTATCTTCAGGGAGCAGGTAGCAGCCCTCATCTTCGGAAGGTGTGAAGTCGGCATTCCTGTATAGCTTGGTCCCCAGCGTAAGATCCGGACAGACCGTAACGACTCTTATGCCGGTCTTTCTTACTTCCTCGTAAAGGCTCCTGCCGTAGCTTCGAAGGCCAGCCTTCAGAGCGCCGTATGCGGCACCGTGTGTATTGATCCTTGTGGAAGTAACGGAAGCTATGTTTATGACCATGCCCTTTGTATCCTTGAGCTTGGGGATGAGTGCGGAAGTCAGGATCATGGGAGCCTCTAAGTCTGTCCTGCACATCTCCTTTATCTGGTCTGCCGTGTTGAACTCGGCAAGGCCGTAGTATGCCGAGCCCGCCGCATTGACCAGCAGGTCGACCTTCTTTATCTCTGATATTTTCTTAAGAAGAATATCCGTATCTCTGATATCCAGCGATATCCTCTTCTCGAAAAAGTCCGCATCCTCAGGAAAGATCCTTCCGATGCCGAAGACCTTATAGCCTTCCGAAGAGAGCATCTTTGATATCGCAAGTCCGATGCCGGATGACGCTCCGGTGACGATCGCTGTCTTTAATTCCATGTGAAGATCTTCTCCCTTCCGATATGCTTTTCGAGCAGGCCGCAGACAAAAGCCTGCATCTCCTTATCAGTCTCAGGCTCATACTGGGCCACCCCGTCTTTTATGACATAAGGATACCACGCGGTCTTCGAACCGGGGTATGCCCTGCGCATCTTATTAAGATAATCGCCGGAGATCCTGAACGTGCCGACGCTGACATCGGTGAGCTTCCCGAAGTCTATCCGTGAAGACGCTTCGCCGATGAGCTTCTCATAAGCTTCTTTCCATCCGGTGATCTTTATTATGGGATCGAAACAAAGCCTGACTTTTGCGCCCGCTTCTAACGCCTTCGCCGCCGCACTGATACGTGCGCTTAAAGGCGCGGTATAACGCTCAAGATCCGTGACCACTTCTTCCGGAGATAATGTGAAAGCATAGATGACGTTAGGGATACTATCCTTCACGTCAACGGCTGCCTTCGTCCTTAACTCGACCAGGAGATCTTCATGCTCAAGGGCCGTTTCCTTCCAGAAATCAGCATGGCCGGTAAGACTGTTCATGGCAAGAAGGTCTGTGTCGTATGAAGCACAGACGTACATAGGACCTTCCTTAAGCTTTTCTTCCACATCCGCCCTGTAGTCTTCAAGATTTACGAAGACGACCATATTTGAGGACGGATACATGCCCTTGAGATAGCAGTATTCGCAGTCAAAAGGGCAGTTCATCATGGAACTCGCGTAATAAAAAGCAGGCTGGCCGAAAGACTGGCACACCGGTGCGCCCTTAAAGATCCTGTTGCCGTCCCTTACCGCGATTATCAGTGCCTGATGTTCTTTTTGCAGAGGCGCATTCTGCCTCTTCCTGTCGAACACGTCCTTGTAGTGCTTGATCTTAATTACGTGCGCGTCCGGAATCTTTGCAAGGATCTTCCCGGTCAGAGAGTACCCGTAAGCTCTTTCTTCAACGTAGATATGAGTAAATCTCATCGAGCACCTCCCTTCCGGCCTTCTTGTCCTTTACAGGGATCCGCTCCTCTTCGCGCATTTTATCCAGAAGAGCCAGAAGCTCGTCTTTCCTTCCTGATACGGCACAGTAATGCTCAATGTCTTTTAATTCGTTGCGCATATATTGTGTCAGGCGCAGCTCTTCGAAAACTTTTTCCGGCAGGAATCCGTAATCTCCCGAAGTGCCGCCTGCAGTAAGGAGCGCTGCGATCTTCCTGATCTCATCAATGTGATTTCTTATAAGCCGGGTCACTTCATTCTTCGTGGGAAACTTGTCGCCGCTGTCCGATACGACTTTATATATTGCGAGATTTGAAGGCGGGATCACCTTGAGAACTGCGTCACAGACCAGCGAAGATTCCATGTCGTAGAGCATGCCTTCTGCAACTTCAGTAACGACTTCAGAAGATGTCGTGATGCTCATCTCTTCTGCGCCGGACTCGAAAAGGATATCCGGATAAAAACGTCTGCCTGTATCATTCGAGATGACCTGATTTATGAGATAGCCTTTGCCTATATCCTTGCCGGCACAGATCCCGACATTGAGGACATGGTCATTTGGGGTTAATCCTGTTTTCGAGATCGTGCTTACGGCACATCCGCCCACGCCCGTAACGATGACCTCGCCGGGCAGTCCGGCAAGTGCTGATGCTTCGCATTTAAGAGCTGTGAGTATATAAAGCACGTGATAAACCCCGTTTGTTTTTGATAATTATATTATAAAGTGTTAATATTAGTCGTCTTAAAGACAACGGAGGATATTTATGGACAGATTACTTACGGGCCTTCAGCCCAGCGGCTCACTTACGATCGGCAATTATGCCGGAGGCATCTCACAGGTCGTAAACTACCAGAAAGACTATGAGACACTGCTTTTCGTCCCTGACATGCATGCCATCACGGTTCCTCAGGATCCTGATGCTCTGCACAGGAACATCATCAACGCTATCGCAATGTATATCGCATGCGGCGTCGATCCCAACCTGCCGAACATGCACATCTACATTCAGTCGGAGAATCTCTATCACGCAAATCTGTCCTGGATCTTCGAATGCCACACACCTCACGGTGACCTGACAAGAATGCATCAGTTCAAGGCCAAGTCAGCCCTTCACGAAGCTTTCACCGAAGGCCTCGTAACATATCCTGACCTTATGGCTGCAGATATCCTGCTCTATGATCCCAAGTACGTTCCTACGGGAATCGACCAGAAGCAGCACGTTGAGCTCGCAAGAAATCTCGCGATCAGGTTCAACAACCGTTACGGCGAGCTCTTTAAGATCCCTGAGCCCTTGATCCCTACGATCGGCGCTAAGATCCGTGACCTTCAGACACCTACACAGAAGATGAGCAAGTCCACAGATAACCCGAAGGCATCCGTCTTCCTTTCCGATCCCGAGAAGACGATCAGAAAGAAGATCATGTCCGCAGTTACTGACTCTGACGGAATCATCAGATTCGACGAGGACGAGAAGCCCGGCGTATCGAACCTCCTTACAATCTATTCTGTATTTACAGGCTGCGGAATCGAAGACGCAGTTGCAAAGTTCGAAGGCGGCGGATACGGCGACCTCAAGAAGGCAGTTGCAGACGCAGTCGTAGAGAAGGTCGTTCCTTTCCAGGATAAGTACAACGAAGTAATCTCCAGCGGCATCATCAACGATATCCTTGACGCCGGCCGTGATTACACAAACGAGATCGCAAAGGAAAAGTACGAACTCGTCAGAAAGGCAGTCGGATTCGGCAGAGTCTGAGACTTATTTCCAAATAGATTTCAAAAGCTGTCCTGCGGGGCAGCTTTTCTATTAGCTGACCGTCAGAATCTTGCATGCCAATAAGCCAGGTTTTTCGAGAGTGTCTTAAACATTCCGGAAAAAAGTCCGACCATGTCGGACAAATATCTGGAATTTACACCCCTGCTTTTCAACCTCAGACCGCGGTTTTGGGCCGCGCACCGTATTGGTGACACCAATAATGCAGGGTGGTGCTTGATGTTTTTGCCTCTCAAGACGATACTATGCTCACATCTGCAGGTGATTTCACGAAAGGAACGGATTTGACATGGTCGAATTTGGTGAACAGTTAAGAAGAGCAAGAGAAGCGAAAGGAATGACGCAGCAGTCTCTGGCAGAACAGCTATATGTAACAAGACAGTCTGTATCCAGATGGGAGTGCGGCGACCGGTATCCTGATCTTATTACCACAACTAAGATTGCTCAGATTCTTGAAGTGAGCCTGGACGACCTTTTATCCGGAAAAGAAATGGAAAAAGTAGTAGAAAGAAACCCTGTAGTAGAAAACAAGACCGCAAACAACATCATGACCGCGCTCTACGCCGTTACACTTCTGGCGCTGACCGTACCGTTCATTGATGCACTCCTGACGCAGAGCATCACCCCTGAAAGTATCAAAGGAAATATCCCGGCGCTGATCGCAACAGTTCTTAAGATGATCATTTTTGCATACGGATTAGTCAACGCGGTGAAAGGTTCCCTCTCGCCCAAAAGGATGGGAGCCGTTATCGGAGCATTTTTCTTATCTAACTGCATTGCAAATTCAAGTGTTTTATCAGTCCTGTTTTCTCAGATACCGGTCTCCGAATTGCCACTGGGAGACGCGCTGAAGATCTTCGGCTTTTCTACGGTCCTGCTGCTGCCCGGCATTTGCGGTGCGATAGCTGCATTTTTCTTCTTTATCAAAAACAAAAAGCAAATGATATGGCCCGTGCTGATAATGACAGTCTCATGCATCGGAATCCTTTTCTCCGCATTCGGAAAATTCTCTATACTTATCAGGTACAGCGAAGAATATTCTCTGGTCCACACGCTCGGATTGATCCTAAGCATTGCAGTCTTCGCACTGATCATCTGCCAGACAGTCACGCTGATGAGGAAGCGAAAAAACGCAGGCAAGTAAACAAAAACGAAAAAGGAGATGAATACCTCATCTCCTTTTCCTTTTCCAAAATCTACTCCCTTATCACCAATAAGTGCGTCTTGGGTTTTGTCAAAGCCCTTATTCCCATACTTTGACGTTCCCCTTACTCCAATTAGATTTTAAGAAATCCTAATATTTCCTGTCCATAAAAATCGTATATACCAAATTACCAAACAGGAAATGCCGGGGAAATACCCGATTTGTCTTTAGTGCACTAAAACGCGTTTCGAAACCGTCATACGCGGCATCACAGAGGTTTATCCGGGGTGTTTTCGAGCGCTTTGAAAAGCAAAAAGCCGGAAATAGATTCCGGCTTTTTTGGTTCTCGATTTTAAATAGGCACCTTATTGAATGTCGTATCTTGGTCGGGTTACTTATTCTTCAAGAAGCTTATATAAAATCTTATATAGTGCCATCGCTTCACTCTTATCGAGCTTCACGCATGAACCGATCTTCCCGGGCAGGTCCTTTGCTTTCTTATATAAAGCCTTGCCCTCTTCAGTGAGAGTAATAACAACTACTCTCTCGTCCTCTTCACTTCTGGTCCTCTTAATGAGTCCCTGCTTCTCCGTATTCTTAAGCATCGGGGTAACCGTTCCGGTGTCGAGCATAAGTCTTCTGCAAAGCTCGCCTACCGTGATGTTGTCTTTCTCCCAAAGTACCAGGAACATTATGTATTGCGTATACGTAATGCCCAGCGGCTTAAGGTACGGCGTGTATAAGTTTACCACTTTTCTGGACGCTGCATAGAGGGGAAAACAAAGTTGTGAATCAAGTCTCATGGATTCATCGATCTTCATTCTTAATACACCTTCTCAGATAAGACTTTCAACGCACTTTCTGACGTCCTTCATGTCAGCCGTAGGCTCGAACCTTGCGACCACATTTCCGCTCCT
>Ga0256407_10005821_pt1 | contig 19433 bp, 9 predicted proteins | sample RumenRJG_04DNA_FD_193489 | JGI IMG/M metagenome (GOLD analysis project Ga0256407, IMG submission 193489) | Bovine rumen microbial communities from Lethbridge, Alberta, Canada - RJG_04 | ecosystem: Host-associated > Mammals > Digestive system > Stomach > Rumen | place: Canada: Alberta | collected... | reverse complement strand
AAAAGCCTTTGTTGGGAAAAGTAATAGATTAAAATCAGATTTGCATATAAAAGGTTTAAACACTTATTATTTAAATTCAATTCCAATAATGAAAAATGAAACAGAAAAAGAAAAAAAGAAAATATTGTCTGAACCAAAAATGTCAATTGTAAATCAGTAATTATAAAAATCATAAATAATTTTTTAATATAATTAATATTTAAATTATTAATTTAAATTAAATTCATACTTTTATCATTAAACTTAATAATAGAAATTATTTGACATTTAATTAATAATTGAAAGATAAGAAATAAGATAATTTCTTTATTAAATTGAAAATACATTTTCATTTATAAAATTTCTCCACAAAAATAATTAATGAATAATTAAAAATTCATAATAATTATTTACTTATTTATTTAAATTAATAACTTTTTAAAATCTAACAAATTAAATTCAGGATATGTAAATAGAAAAAATGATTTTAATAATTCATAAAATATAAAAAACCAAATAAAAAACTAAAATTAAAATATATTTAATTCAAAAAAATCTACAAAAAAAAATAACTTTTATTAATTTTAATATAACTAATCAAAATAAAATCATAAAAAAAAAAAAAAAAAAATAAAAAAAAAATACAAATAAAAAAAAAAAAAAAAAAAAAACAAAAAAAAAAAATTTAAAAATAAAAAAAAAAAAAAAAAAAAAAAAAATGTTAACAAACAATCCAATAATAAAAGATGCAACCTTAGTAAATAGTATAAACAACAAAGCAATGAACACAGCAAACACAGGATTAAACATAGACAGACAAGTAATAATAAGTAATTACACTCAAGAAACAATTGATCGTTGTTGGAAAGCACTTTCAACAAACATAGCTCAAAATTATTATCAAGGTAAAGGAACTTACATAAAAGGATTTGGAACATTTACATTTAATAATTATAATGTTAATTTAGAAGGAACCACAAATCAATATATAAGAGATAAAAAAGCAAAAGTTCCTATTTTTATTGTTTCAAATGAATTTGATGATAAATTACAACCTGGTGAATTTACTAGACAAAAAGGAATTATTTGTTTTAATCAAAAAGAAAATAAAGATGTTAGTATTGTTAAATTAAATTATGCTGAAATTGCTTATAGTGTTTCTTTATCTAAAGATGAAGTTTTTAATTTAATTAAAAATTTAATTAATTTTATTGGTGATTCTATTAGACATAATAATTTTATTAGTAAAAATTTACCTGGTGTTGGAACTTTGTTAACTAGAGGAAATATTATTTGTGTTAGATTTGATGATAATATTATTAATGGATCTAAATTTCAAAATGAAAAAATGACTTTGACTAAAAAAAATATACAATTAAAAATGGATATGGATAAAGCACAAAATGTTATGGCTAAAGATTTGTTAAATCCTTATAAAAATGTTGAAGATTTAAGACCAAAAGATTCTCTTGTTACTAATTTAGAAAAAAGTGCAGATGATTATTTAAAAAAATATTATGATATTAATGCTAGGGATATTCCACAACATGAAGTAAAGAATATTTATAATGATATTCATAAAAATAAAACATGTACTTTTAATTTTTTAAATGATGCTAATCAAAAAAGTATTAAATTTACTAAGAATGTAATTACTAATCCTTTATATAATCTTGATTTAGATGTTATTAAATCAATTGAATTTTTCAAAGGTGTTATGATATCAAATATGAAAAATTTTGATAAAAATAATACTGGAAATATAACTAAAGATGAATGTATTAATGCATTTATGTTAAGTAATATTAATAATAAAATAGATCAAAATATTGCAAAAAATATTATTGATTCATATAATAAGTTAGATAATGTTGATTATATGAAATTTATTGCTAAATTAGTTAAAGATTGTAGAATAATAATATTAAAATCAAATGGTAATATTACAAATAGTCAAATTCCAATTGGTAATTATGAAAATTTCAGAAGAGAAAATTTCTTTAATAATAATAGAACAAATAAAAATTTAAAAAGAACAACATCAAGTAATTCAAGATTATCAAAAAGATCAAATAGTAGTAATCAAGGTAGAAATTCATTTTCAAATAATATGAATAATTCAAGAGGATTTACTGCTCAAAATCGCTTTAAAAAAACAGATTTAAATCAAAGCCAAAATATAAATTCTAAAAGGAATTCTAAAAGTTTAAATCAATTAGAAGAAGAAAAAAATAATCCAATGTCAAAAAGTGCAAATAACTTTTTTACAAATAGAAGAAAAGAAACTGAAGATAATAGAAAAAAATTAATAACAATAACAGCATTATTACCAGAATTAAAAAGGAAATATTTCACAGCATTAGATCAAAATATTTCATATAGAGAATTTATGAATATATTAAATAAATATGATATAAGTTATCCAGCAGATAAAATAATAAATTTATTAAAATTTCTTGATATTCCAGATATTGAAGCTTTTACTTTAAATGAATTTGAAGCTCATTTAAATTCTTGTAAAATATTAACATCTCATATTACAACTGATGAATTAAATGAAATTATGAAAAAATTAAAAGATGTTTGTTATATTGGTGGTGGAGCAAATTTCTTTTTTAATAATGAAAAAAATCCAAAAGATACTATTGATTTAATGGGTTTTGTTAATTTATTTAAAGATAAAACTAATTTTGATACTGAATTATTAATTGGTGTTTATAATTATTTAGTTAAAACTGATAGAGAATTTAATATGAATGATTATAAAAATTATTTTGATAATCCTAAATTAAAACCTAAATTTGATGAAACATATTTCCAAAATGTAATGAGAGATTTTATTAAAAAAGTTCAAAAATTACATTTAAAAATTGATGAATATTTCTCTCATTTAATTCAATATAATATAAACGCAAATGATATAGTTATCTCAAGACCAAATTTCATTAAATATATGCAAAGAGAAAATTTGAATTATTCTGCAGAAGAACTTGATAGAATTTTCGATTATATCGATACTAAAAAAGATAATGTTATTGATAGAGAAGAATTCAATGCAAAATTAAATTATGTAAATGAACCATTAACAATTTTACAAGATATTATTAGAAGGTATAAATTAGATATTGAAGATCTTGCTCATAGAATGAATATAAATATTCACAAAAATGAAAAATATGATTTTGAAACATTTAAAAATAAATTAAAAAAACTGGATTATACTTTTTCAGATGAATTTATGACAAGAATTTTCAATGCATTATGCAATAAAGATTTAAATGGTAAATTCGTATATTCAAAAAGATTCTTAGATGAAATTAATTTTGTAAAACCAGCATCATCATATAAAAGTTTAAGTGAAAATTACATAAATACAGTAAAGAATAAAATATCATTTGATGATTTAAAAACTCAATTAGAAAAATTTGATCAACATTCAATGGGTACATTAACAAAATTAGAATATGTTTCAGCAATGCAAAGTATATTTCCAGAATTTTCAGATGATGATCATATGAGATTTGTAAGAGTAACTAATATGCTTGATTCAAAAGGGAATATAATTTATCCTGAATTATTAAATTTAATATATTATTTCAATAAAGAAAAATTAGATGATCCATTTATTAAATTATGCCAAATTCTAAGTAATATTTTACAACATGATTGTAAAAATAAAATTGAAAAATTAATGGTTTTTATTCAAACAAATGGGGCTTCAATTTTAACTTCTAATTTAGTAAGACCAAAACCAATTTTAATAGATCAAATGAAGAGTTTTATTAATAATTTTGAAAGTAGTATTCCAAGACAAGTTATTTGTAAATTAGACGTTGATGCTGATGGTTATATTTCATATGATGATTTAAGAAGTATTTTATTAAGATTTACTAATACTTCTTTCTTTAAATATACAAATGATTCAACTATGCCTAAAATTAATTTATTTTCTAAAGAAACTATGAATGATACTAAATTTAAAGCTATTGTTAAAAATATTAAAGCTTTTATGAAATTAAAAAATATTACTGAAACTGGTTTATTTCATAAATTTGATGCTGATCATGATGGTTTTATATCTAATATTGAATTTAATACTGTTATTGATGAAATTTTACCTTTATCTCCTGCATTAAAAGATCAATTTTTTAACTATTTAGATTTTTATCATCTTGGTTTAGTTGATTTAGAAACATTTTTATTTAGATTTAAAGATTATGATACAAAAAGTATAATTGTTCAAAATAATAATTATATTGAAAATGTTATTTTAGAAGAAATTAGGAAATTTATAAGAAAAAATAAAAATTTATCTGATAATGAAATATTTGAAATAATTGATAAAGATTGTGATGGTTTAATTAGTATGGATGACTTTAAAAAATTCATCAATCATAATTTACAAATATCACAATATGAATATAATGATTATAAAATTGAAAGAGTTATGATGTCAATTTCTCTATCAAAAAATAAGCAAATTGGATTAAGTGATATTAGGGAATTTATTAATCAAACAAATAATTCTAATAATACTGGAAATGATAAAATTAATTTAAAGGATATTTTTAAAGTTACTGCAAATCAAAATTTATCTTCTTTAAAAAAGAATAAAGAATGGACTAATGATATTATAGAGAGATTTGGAATGTTTATTAGTGAAAAATTTGATAGTATTAAAGACTTTTTTAATGAGTATTCAGAAGGAAATAATAAATTTAAATTTTCTGATTTAATTAAATTTCATGAAAAAAATTATGAATTATTTAATAATGGATTTAATCTAACAAAAGATGAACTATTATCACTTTTTACATCTTTAGATAGTCATAAAAAAAATTATTTAACTTTAATGGATTTAGAAAATAAATTACAAATATTTGATTTTTATAAAAAAATGCATATAGATGTAAAAAACTTTTTACAAGAAAACTTTTATAATGGTATAGATGCATTTAAATTCTTTTGTAAATCTAAAAATACAATTGAAAAAGAAGATCCAAATAACCCAGAAGGAGAAGATTTAAATAAATATTCAATTACTTTAAAAGAATTTTTTGATGCTTTTGATACTTTTTTCCCAAAAAAATATCAAACAAATACAATTTTAAAATATTTAAATAAATATTTTGGAATTTCAATAAGTACAACAAGTAATGATTTAAAAGAAAAAAAAGATACAATTTCATTTAGTGATTTTAATAAAATTTACTTTGATAAATTTAATTCAAATGAAGATTTCTTAACTAAAAAATTCGGTAATACAAAATTAATGACAAATCGACATTTAAATATAGAACCAAATCCACTTTTAGCAAAATCACAAAATAATTTTTATTATAGTAATTTATTTAAAAAAAAATTTGATTATTTAAGTACACCATTTGACAATGATCCATTAAATAAAATAAAAAGAGTAGTGTGTTCATCAAAATTTAATTTAAATAAATTTTTTGAAAGCGCTGCATTACATTGTGATAATAAAGACTTTATAGTAAATAAATATCAATTTAAAAATATAATAAAAGATTTAGATATTGGAATAACGAATTTAGAAATTGATCAAATAATGTTAAAATGTGGTAAAGTAACATATAATGGTAATTTAAATTTAAGAGAATTTATTAGATTTTTATATAATACAAATCCATATTTAAATGAAGGAACTAATAATACTTCAGCTATAATAGGAGAAATTAAAGCTTTAATATACAAATATTATTCAAGTCCAATTATTTGTTTTCAAAATAATGATTTAAAACATGAAGGAAAATTAGATTTTGAAAGATATAAAAATTTAGTTTATGATATGTATAAAAGAGATGAAAAACAAGTTCCAAATTTCACTTTAATTAAAAATTCCTATGATATAATTGACTTAAGGAAAGATGGTATAATTGATATGAATGAATGGATGAGAAGTTTTGGTTCATTTAATGGTAAATTAGACATAACACCAGAAAAAGTTTCAAACGGATTTGAATTTTATGATAAGAAATTTAAAGAAAAGCAAAATTTCAAAAATACAAATGTAGTAGATCACAGTAGAAAACAACTACGTGAATGGGAAAGTTCAAATGATATATGTGATTTTTACAAATATGTAAATAAAAATAGAAAAATGATAAGAGAAAAAATAAAAAAATGTAATTATGCCCTTAATTCAAATGGTGGTACATTAATCCAAGGAGATAATTTAGTAAATATATTAAAAGAAATGTTACCTAAATTAAAATTAACTCATACTCAATGGAAAATGGTAGTTAATGTTGCAAAATGTGATTTTTCAGAAGGATTAATTGATATTGAATTATTTTTCAAAATGTGTGAGGTTACTGCTAGAAATTTAAAAAGTCATCCTCATGTTGTTAAGAATAAAAAAATTGAATCTTGGGAATTTAATCCTATGACTACTAATCCAAATGGTGTTGCTTATAAAACTACTACTAATGGTTTTTATTATAATAGGAGAAGTAATAGTATAAATAGAGAAATTAATAATTTGAATTTTAATTATAGTAGTGGAAACTTGAATGAATCTTTTGGGAAGTTTGAAGGGAAAAGTACGAAGAATTTAAAAAGGAATTTGGCTTCATTTGCTTAGGTGATTATAATTTTTTATATTTAAAATAATGAATTTTTTAAATTTTTTTTAGTTTTTAATAATGAGAAAATTATTTTTTAATTATTTCTTCTTTTTATTTTTATTTATTTTTTATAATCAATTTTTTATAATTTAATTTAATGATTCATTTTATAAAATATATTATTATTTATTTTAAAATAAATAAAGTGTAAAAATGTTAACAATGCAAAGATTATTTAAAGTAAAAAATTATTCAAAAAATAAAAACATAAAAAGAGATGAGATAATATTAAAGATAAAAGAAAATATAAATAAAGTTTTAAATAATTTAAGTTCTAATTTTTATCAAATGACATTAAAAGATGAATTAAATAAAATAAAGGAAAATTATGTTCCAAAAGACCATTCAGATGATTATAAAATAAATAAAGATGAAATAGAATATAAATCAAATTATCCTAATATATTTAATGAAGAAATAAAATATGGTATTCTTGCAGATATAAGAGATAGTTCAAATAAAAGAATTAATAAAATTGAAGATACTGTTGAACAAATGTATAAAAAAATAGAACATATAAAAAATAAATTAAAAATTAATTCTAAATCATTTAATATGATTAAACAAAAAAAATTATATGATAAAATATTTAAGGAAAATAATTTTGGAAATAATACATTACATAATATGTCTGATACGAATTATACTTTTAATATTAAAAAAGAAAAGATGAATAAAAGTATAATTAATATTATTTCATCATTGAAATTAAATCCTCAAGTATATATTAAAGAAAAAATATATGAAAAGAACAAAAAATTTAGTTATGATAAGGGTAACAGAAAAATTTTATTTATTGAAAATGAGAACAAAGATATTGATAATAATAATAAAAATTTAAATTCTGAATCTTCAATTTTATCAACTGATAGGAAAAGTAAAGGGAGTTTTATTACAAATATTAATATTAAAAAATAAATTTAATTATTTTTATATATTTTCCTTATTAAAAGATAGTTTTCTGCAACATAAATTTAAAATATAAAAAAATTTTTATAATTATTCTCTCATATTAAAATATAATATTTAATTATAAAAATAATTATTTTTAATTTTGTTCTATTAAATAAATAATTAAAATATTTTTAAAAACCATATTTTTCCATAAAACAAAATTAATTGAATATATACAATAAAATAGAATATGGAAATAATAAATAATAAAATAACGTAAATAATTATGATATAAAATCCAATAGATTTAATTTTTTTTATTTGCAAATAGTAAATAATAACATACAATATGTTTTTTGATATAAATAAAAGATATACCAACATATTTTGCTTTTGAATTTAAAATATTTTTCTTTCTTGAATAATTACTTCCAGTATCATCAACAATTTGTAAAATTGAACTTATTTCAGGATTATCACTACAAATATCATAATGAAATCCTATAATATTATATTTATGATTTATATCCTCAAATTTTTTTTGCAAAATTTTATTCATAAATTCAAATGAAGTTAAATCTTTTTTTGAATTCTCATCTAAATCAAACTCAATTTTTAAATCATTATTTAATTCAATTGGTTCTAAAATTTTCTGTGTTAAAAGTAATTTAATACAATCATCAAAAGTTCTTATTCCTTTATTTAATAATGAATAAATATTATTTCCACAATCAAATAATATTTTATTATCTTTTTCAAATATTCTTGATTTAGATTTTTCAATTTTATCAATCATAGATAATGGATTTGTTCTTATTTTATTTATATATTCGAATAATTGATAAATTAAATAATTTGAATCTTGATATATATTTTTCTTTAAATTATTATCAATTATATTATCATTTATTATATTATTATTTGAATTAGTTAAAATTTTTATATCTTTTGCTTTAGTCGAAATAGTTTCATGATTTAAATATTGTTCCTTATTTAAATCAATTCTTGAATTTGAATATTCACATCCCATTTTTGATTTTATAGTTTATTGAAAATAATTTTTTAAAAAGTAAATATTTTTATGATAATTTTATGAAAAATTATATATGGAAGGTAAATTATTAAAATGGACAAATTATATTCATGGATGGCAAGAAAGAAATTGTATATTAAAAGGAGCAATTTTTTCATATTATATTCCAAATAGTGAAAGTCATATGCCAAAAGGAAGAGTTCATTTAGGTGTGAGTACAATTAAAGATAATTTAAGTAATAATGATAATTTAAGTGAAGAAGAAAAAAATAATGATTTAGGTTTTGAAATTAATACTGGTTCTACTGTTTATTTTTTTAAAGCAGATTCAATTGAAGAAAAAAATAAATGGATTCAAACTATTAAAAAAAATAAATTAGAAGCTGAAAAAAATATTAAAGAATATTTTGAGAAAAAAAATAATATTAATAACATTGATAACTCAAATGAAGTCAATGATAAATATTCCCAGTTAAAAGATTATATTTCTGATTTATTCAATCATCAAAAATATCATTCTGATATAGAAGATAAAATAAAAAAAGCAATAAATGATATTGATAATAATAAAATGGAACTTCCATCAAAAACCCAAAAACTAAAAAGTAAAAATCCAATATCATTAAAAACAAATAAAAAAGATTCAATAATATATTCATATAGAAATAATTTAAAAACTGATTTAAAAGAATACAAAAAAAAACATTTTGAAACAACATATAATCAAAATCCAAACAATGAAAGTTTAAATTCAACAGAAGAATTTTATTCCTTATCAGATAATGAAGAAGAAGAAGATAAAATAAACAATATAAATAATCCCAAAAATAAATTAACTAACATAAAAAAAAATTTACCTCTTCCAAAAAAATCATTTTATGATCCATTATATAATTACAAAAAAAGAAAAACACTTCCAGTAACATGTAAAAAATTAACATATAATGTATGGGAAATATTAAAAGGTTCAATAGGAAAAGATATAAATCGTTTCACAGTTCCAATTTTTTTAAATGAACCAATATCAATGTTACAAAAATTATGTGAAAATTTTCAATATGCTGATGTATTAAATAAAGCAGCATATGAAGATAATCCATATATAAGATTAGCATATTCAGCTTGTTTTTGTATTGGTGGTTTTTCAATGAATATTTATAGAGCTAAAAAATTTTTTAATCCTATTTTATATGAAACTTTCGAATATATTGATAATGATTTAAATTATCGTTATTTTGCTGAACAAGTTTCACATCATCCTGCAATTTCTGCTTTATATGGAGAAGGTGATGGATGGAAAATTTATACAAATAATAATGCAAAAGTTAAATTTTTTTTAAATGGTTCAATGCAAGTAGAAGCCATTGGGAGATGTTATATAAATTATGAGAGATATAATGATAATAATATTTATACTAAACCATTTATAAATGTACAAAATTTAATTTTTGGTACAATGTATATTCAAATTAATGGTAAATTCATAGTTACTAATAATGAAGGTGATATATGTGAAGTTAATATTTTACCTTCGAAAGGTACTGATAGTGGTCATATGATTGGAACTATTAAAGATATTAATGGTAATTTAAAATATAATATTGAAGGTTGCTGGTTAGATACAATTAAAATAATAGATCCTATAACAAAAAATGAAAAAATTTTATGGAAAATTATTCCTTGGGAAAACCAAGAAAATTATTATTATCAACCTATTACTTTTGATTTAAATAATTTAACTGAGGAAATGAAAAGTAAATTACCACATACTGATAGTAGATTTAGACCAGATCAAAGATTAATGGAAAGTCAAAAAATTGATGAAGCGGCTATTGAAAAAGAAAGATTGGAAAATAAACAAAGAAATGCTAGGAAGATTGATCAAAAAAATGGGGTTATACATAAACCTATTTTCTTTGATGAAACTTATGATGATATTACAGGAGAATTAATATATGTTTATAAAGGGAATTATTTTGATAAAAGGAATTCTCATGATTTTAGTGATTTACCTAATTTATTTGGGAATGATTAATTTAAATTATTATTTTTGATTTTTATTTTTTTTTCTTATTTATGATTTTAATGATGAAATTGTATTTTTTGATTATAAAATTAGATTTAAAATTAGATTTTAATGTATATTATTGAGTTTTTATTTCAATTCATAAAATAAATATTTTGAAATCTGGAATGTTTAATATTTGAATTTTTTATTATTTTTCTTTTGATTAAAAAAAATTAAAAATTAATATTTTATTTATGAAAAATATTAATTATTAATAAAATTTAAATTGAGATTTAAAAAATGAAAATATCAAATTTTGAAAAAAAATCAATTAATCCTTTTCAAATGAAAAAAACCTTAAATTCAAATTCAAATTTAAATTCTGCCTCAACTCAAGAGAATACAACTCCAAAAAAGAAAAAAATTCATAACAAATTAATAAAAAATCAAAATAAAATAATAAAACCTTTTTATGAAGAAAATGATATTAATTCAATAAATTTAAATCAATATAATAGGAAAGACAATCTAAAATCAGAACAAATGTATTATAAAAATCAATATTTAAATATAAATTCATCAAAAAATAAAAATTTAAATTCACAAATAAAAAATCAGAATAATTCTGATTATATTAAACCATCAAAACCATTTTGTCTTTCAGAATCAAAAAAAGATAAAGCAAGTTATCGTTTTCTTTTACATCAAGCAAGTAAAAATTTAATAAATCATTTTTCATATTTATATGAAAATAATAATAATAATTCTAGAACACCAAGTACTTCATCTGTTAATTCTTCAAATAATACTTTTAATAATAATTCATTTGATATGAATTCTACTAGTATATTTTCAAAAAGAAAAGAGTTAAATAATTTAGGATTTAATTTAAATAAAAATATAAGAGGAATAGGAAATTTAAGTTTATGTTCTTCTAAAAGTAATAGTAATATGAAAAAACATTTTAAAAATAAAAGTTTAGAAAATTCATTTAGTAATAATACTTTTAGTTTTGATAAAAATAATAATGAAAATAATTTAAATGTTTTATTTGATGAAAATTGTTTTCCAAATAGAAAAAGATATTCTATATCTTCTTTTAATAATGAAGATTTTTTAAATGTAAATAATAATCAATTATTTGAGGAAAATATAAGTATTTTAAAAGATGATGTTGATTTGTGTGATAATAATTTAGAACAATTTTTCATTTTAGAAAATAAAATAAAAGTCATATTAAATAAATTAAACTTAAATCAATCATCTTTTAATGAATGTTTTGAATGGATGAATTATTATTTTGATTCTAATATCCATAAAAAGATTATATCTATAATTAAAGATTCAAATAATAGAAGAATTTTAACATATATTATTAAGATTGAATTACTATGTTATTGCTTATGTTATAATGTTTCATATCATCAAAATTTAAAGCAAGTTAATAATTATTTAAAAAATATATTTCAACAAATTTACATGAATTATTTAATTATATTAAAATTTATTTTACAAAAAATTACAATGTCTTATAATAATTTTACATGGTATGAACAATTATATAATATAGTTAAAAATGAATCAAATATTAATTTAAAAGATGATGAATTAAATGAAAATAATATTATTCAAATTTTAAATAAAAATATAAATCAAATAGGAAATAATTTCAAATTAATAATTGATAATATTTATGCTTCTTATTATCATCCTGAAAAAAATATATATAAATTCCCGTCTTCATTAAACATTAAATCAAAAGATAAATTATTATATCAAAAAGAAATAATTGCATCATTTTTTTATGATGCTTTTTCATTTACTGATTCATATTCAATTGATGATATAAATAAATTTTTTACATATTATATCTTAATAAAAAAGGAACAAAATTCTCAAATAATATTTTCAAATAGAGAAAAAAATCTAAATATTGAAAATAAATATATTAAAAGTAAAAACAACAATAATAACAACAAAACTCCAATAAATTACTTACCAAAAATAAATTCAAGTTATAAATATACTTTAGTATTAGATTTAGATGAAACATTAATTCATATAGAAAGAGATATGAATAGTAAAAGTAAAAGAAAAGTAATGATCTTAAGACCATATTTACATGAATTTTTATCAAAAATGAAAAAATTTTATGAATTAATTTTATTTTCTGTAGGAATACCTGATTATGTAGATCCATTAGTAGATATAATTGAAAAAAAAGAAAAATATTTTGACTATAGATTATATAGACATCATGCAATTTTTGATGGGAAAGAATATGTAAAAGATTTATCAAAATTAGGAAGAGATATTAGAAAAATTGTAATAGTTGATAATTTACCACAAGCTTTTAAACTACATAGAAATAATGGTATTTGTATTAAAGGATTTTATGGTGATAAAATTGGTGATAGAAATACTTTGAAAATATTAAGTATGGTTTTAGAAAAAATTAGATTTGATGCAGATGAGACTAATGATATTAGAGATAGTTTGAGAAAAGAAAAATTATTAATTATTACAAAAATTACATCTAATTATGATGATTATGATGAGTAGTAATTTATTTTTTATTTTTTAATATTTTTGATTTTAAAAAAAATTAAAAATTAAGTTATTATTTTATAATGGTAAAAAAAATATTTATGTATCATGAATTTTAAAATTAATTTTTGTTATTAAATAATATTTAAAATAAAAAACTAGGAGTAATGATATTAAATAATTTATCATTAAAATCATCACAAAGTCAAGAAAGAATAAAAATATTAAAAAAAGATTTGATACTCAATAATAGAAAAATGAAGAATTCAAGATCAGATAATAATTTAACACATAATCTTATTAATAACAATAAAATAACTTTTGAAATAAATGGAGTAAAACAATATTTAAAAGCTTTAAAAGGAATAGAAAAAAAGAAAAAATTTATAGAAACAGAAAAAGAAAAATTAAAAATTTTAGAATTTAAAGAATTAAGAGAAATACCAAAAATAAATAGAAAAAGCATTTTATTAACTCATTGTCGTTCAATGGATGGATTAAAAATTGAAGAAAGATTAATTAAAAAAGGTAAAGAATTAGAAAAAAAAAAACTTAATAAAATGAAACAATTAAGTTTTGATTTTGGAAATAAAAAAAGTAAGTTAAAACAATGTTCAAATAAATATTCTACTAAACAATACATTGAAACTTTATATAATAATGCAAGTGAGAGAAGAGAACAAAGAAAACAATTAATAGATAATTATAATAAGAATTTTAATTTTAAACCTAAAATTTCAAAACGAGCGCATGATTTAAGTAAAGAAAAATATCAGTTAATATTAAAAAAAGAAAAAGAAAAAGTTAAAAAAATAAAAGATTTAATTTTACAAGAAAATAATTCAAAATATTTTATATTTAAAGATGAAAAAAATATAAATAGAAAAAAGTTAATTAATACTTATGAGAATAATAATAATACAAATTATACAAAAGAAGTATATTCAAAAGAATTAACTAGAAATATTTGTGAATTAAATGAAGAAAAATCAAATAATACTTTAAAACAAAAAACACAATGGTTATCACATATAAATAAAATTATATTAAAAACTAAAAATGAAAACTATAAAAAGTTATTTAGTATGGTTGGTGGATTAAATGGTAATTTATTAAAGAAAGATATAATATTACCAAAACAAAATATAAAATTTATAAATGAGATAACAAATTTATTAAATGAAATAAAAAAAGAAAACAAAGAAATAATTTCTTTTAAAGAATTTTGTATCAAAGCAGAAAAATATTTATCTAAATAAAAAGAAAAAAAAAATGTACACATCAATTTATATAAATAATTAAATTTAAAAATATAATACATTAGTTAAAGTATTTATTAATATTAATATTTATTTTATAAAAACTTTTCCATATCTAATTGTTGATACAATTTCTCATATTGATTTTTAACATTAGTACACATATTTCCAACATTACTATCTTTCCCATTAAATAAATAACAATTATCAAAAACTAAATTCATATCATTACAAAACTCTTTAAAATTACTATAACAAAAATTATTTAATTTTTTTTTAATTGTAGAAAAATCCATTGGATTTTTTACTATTTCAAGATAATTAGGTAAACCTAATTCTTCTGGATCAACTGGTTTATGAAATAAATCAGCATCTTTTACTTTCCATAATAATGAAAGTAATTTTTTTGCATTTTTTTCCCAATTTTCATATAAAAGTAAATCTTGATTCATTAATTTTTTTTCTTTTTCTAATTCATCTTTTTCAAATAATAATTTTGAAACTTGAGGATATTTTTTCTTAAATTCTTCAATTTCTTCCTTTGATAAAGGATTTTTTTCTCCATTTTCATTTACTTTAACTAATATATTTTTTTTTGGTCTTTGTATTGAATTTATCATATCTTCTTTATTTATAAATCCTTCCTCAGATGTTTTTTTATTTCTTTTCCCTTTATTTTTATTATCATTTTTATTTTTACTTTCTCCTTTAATTCCTCCATTTTGAATAAGTAATTCCATAATTTTAATTTGATTCATTTTTTCAGCAAAAGAAACTGGAGTTTGTTTTCTTTTATCAATTTTATTAACATTTAATCCATTTTTAATTAAAAAATCAACAACATCATAATGTCCTTGTTTAATAGCATAAAAAACACAAGTTTGACCATATTTATCTTCTAAATTAATATCAGAACCTTTTTCAACTAAATATTTACAAACATCTAAATGTCCTTCTCTACAAGAATAATAAATTGGATTTTGACCATAAATATCTTTTTCATTTATTGGAACATTACATTCTTCAACTAAAAATTTACAAGTTAATAATTTTCCTTCTCTTGCTGCATAATATAAACAAGTTTGTTGGTGTTTATCTTTAAATAAAGGATCAATTCCTATTTCTTTAAAATATTTACACATTTCTAATGCTTTTTCATCACTTTTTATTATTGTTGTATTAAAAAATGCATTTTGATAATTTTCTTTATCTATTAATAATTTCATGTCTAAATTATATTTTTGGATGTATGATTTAATTAAGTTTAAGTCTCCCTCTGTAATTGAATTTAATATCATTTTTATTAAAGTACTGTCTGTTTGATTTTGATTTTGTATTTCCTCTTCCATTTATTATTGAATCTTTAAGGAATTAATAAAAAAAATTTAAAAAGAACAATTTATATAAATTATTTTTAAGTCAGTTCAAAAAATTTAAAAATTGAAAGTTAAATTATTATTTATTTTAACAAAAAAAAAATACATTTTTACTTTTTTAATTTAATATTTTTTTTCAAAAACATGGAATTTTATTTATCAATTAAAAAACAAAAAATAAATATCATAAATATTAAAAACTTAATTTTAAAATTTTTTTCATTTTTTTTAAGCAGGAGTAGCCTGTTCATTTTCTTGAGGTGGAGGATTTTCAATTTTTTTTTCAGGAACTTTAGCTTCAATATACTTTAAATTACTTTTAGTCATAAAATCATCTAATTTCTGAGCATAAGTTTGTTTAGGAAATAAACCAGAAGTTATAGTAGGAGGAAGATTCCTTGTTGCTTTTTCTCTAACAGTTTCTTGAAAAGATCTTAAATTTGGATTAACTTGAATTTCTTTTTTTTTATGTTTCTCAATAGGAGGAATAATATATTGATCATGTAAATAACCATAAAATGGATTTGGTTTTTTATATTTATCTTTATCAAAATCTACAGTATCTTGTACAAAAGGTAATTTTGAAAAATCAAATGTTTCATTTTTACCAAAAGCAGTTCCACTATTTCTAACTGAATTATTAACAGTTTGATATAAGTTTGTATCACTTAAAGGAGTTTTTCTATCATTATTATTATCTTTAATTTTAATATTTGGATTTAATAATTCTGATCTTTTACCTCCTATTGTTGTATTAGCTCCACTTCTTCTTAAATCTTTATATCTTTCACTCGCTTGTCTTAATTCTTCAGCACCTAAATAATTATATTTAGGTCTTAATGGATTTACCTTTCTTTTAGTAACAATACCTTTCTTTAATGTACTAGCTTCACTTCCAGCAATATCCTTATTAGTATATATAAAATTCATTCCATTAAATTTATTAATAAAATTTTTACTACCTGGATTACTTCCTAAAATATCATCATTTCTTAAATTAAATCCAGGTTCAATATGAAATTTAGAAAAAACAGAAGGTTTATTCCCATCAATAGGGCCATGAGTTTCTTTATCACCATTAATAAACCCCATATAATAAATAGGATCTAATGGATTTCTAATTTTATCTTTATCACTAGGTTCCATAATCTTATGTAAATAATCATCTTTATAAACATCTCTATAATCAATATATTGATAATCACCTCTTTTTCTTATATAAGGTTTCCTAGGCCAAGAATCTTTAATATCATCAATTTTAAGAGGATCACTTTTAACATCTAAAGATATTTTCTTAGTAGGTTGTGCACCATCAATATCCTTAACATCAATTTGATCTCTTATAAATCTAGGTATTTCAGGAGGATAATCTTCAACTTTAGGTAAATTATATTTAGGTTCTAAAGGATTAGTATGTCTATTAGTTTTAATTTCTACACAACCTGGACTTGATTTTTCAATATCATTATTTCTTAAATTATATTCAGGTTTATTTAATCCAACATGTAATTGCTTTGGCCATGAACGATCAATATCATCATTTTTATTTGTAAAATCTATTTTTTGATTTAATGCTCCAAAACGACGAGGTGAGGAACCTTCAATATCTAAATTATATAAATTTATTGACCAGTCACGTGTTGTATCTAGTTGCTTAAATTTTTTTATTGGGGCATCTTTTGGACCTATTGTTGAGAGGAACATTGTATCTTTACGTGTTGGTGTTGGGTAATTCATTGATAAGGGAATTGTGTCTGGGTTTGGATCAGGAGAGTATGAACGATGAGGAGGAGAATAGGACATTTTTTTTTTTTTTTTAGGTTTTTTTTTTATTGAATAGTTATATTTTATTATTTTTTATTTTTTTTTTAATTTTTTTATTTAATAATATTTCATAATAAATAAAAAATATATATTAACAAATTATAAAAATCCTAATTAAAAACTTTTATAACAAAAAAAATCAAAAAGTAAGCATAAAATAAAAAAAGTAAAAAACTATTTAATAAACACCTTCAGGTTTAGTAACAGTTCTTTTACTTTTAACATTATTTTTAATTCCAACATTCTTATCTACAGTAACCATCATAGTTTTAAACTCATTAAAATCGACTTCTCCATCTTGATTTAAATCAATTTGTTCAATAACTTTTTTCCAAGATTCCTCATCACCACCAAAAATACTAATAATTTCATGAATACTTAATTTCCCAGAATTATCTTTATCAAACATTTTAAAAGCTTTTTCTAATCTTTCATCAGTTAAAATTTTTTTGCTAGAAATCATAGCACTTAAAAATTCATCATAAGAAATTTGACCAGAACCATCTAAATCTAAATTAGAAAAAATTTTATCTGCATAATCTTTACCATCATTTTCACCATATAATTCTATTAATTTATCAGTAAAAACTCCCCTTGATAATTGTCCTTTTCCAGAAGTATCTAAACTTTTAAAAATTTCCTTTAAATCAGTTTCTTCTTTTTGAATATCAAATTGACTTGAAATAAATTGCATAACTGCTTTTTTAAATCGATTTTCTTGTACAAATTGTGCCATATGAGTAATTGCATTTTTTTGTATATTTTTATAATTTTTAAATTTATTCTTTTCTGAATCTTCTAATAATTTAAACCATCTATGATTTAAACACATTTCAGCAGAAAATCTTTTATTTGGATTTTTATTAAGCATATTTTTAATTAGGTCAATAGCATCTTTTGATATATCTTCCCATTCATCTCCTCCAAAAGAAGGATTTTTCGTTCTGATATTATGATAAATATCTAAATTAGTATTACCATTAAAAGGTGGGTACCCACATAATAAAATGTAAAAAATAACACCACAAGACCAAATATCACATTTCTCATCATAATTTTCTTTTAAAACTTCTGGTGCAATATAATAAGAAGTTCCAATAAATTTACAAATTTTTTTTCCTGGAGTAAAAGTTGTAGCAGCACCAAAATCAATTAATTTAATTTGATAATTACCATCTTTAGGTTCATTAGTTAACATAATATTTTCTGGTTTTAAATCTCTATGTACAATATGATTAGAATGAAGATAATTAATAGCATTTAATAATTGTCTCATAATTTTAGCAGCTGATAATTCATTAAATGAACCTGCTGAAGTAATTGCTTCAAATAATTCACCTCCTTCTAAATATTCCATCATAATATAATATTTTCTTGAATCTTCATATATTTCAAAAATATTTGTTATATTTGGATGAGAAATTTTTCTCAAAATATCAATTTCAATTTTTGAAGTTGCTGTTTTTTTACTTGTTATTTTCATTGCTCGAACTTCATTTAATTGCTTATGTCTTACTTTTTTAACTTGACCATATGAACCATGACCTAAATCTCCTATTATTAAATAACGTTTTGATAATGGTTCTTTTGATATTTTTACTAAATGTTCTTTTGATACATTTATATCTGGATCTTCTAAATTGTTGTTTGTTAAATTTGATATTGTTGATAATTTTGAACCTTTTTTTAATATTTCATTTGTATTTGAATTTTTAATTTGGGATTCAAAACTTTGTTTACTTTTTAAATTTTTGTTTAAATCATTTTCCGATAATACTTTTTTTTTTTTCATTTTAGATTCTTTTTTATCTATTTCATCTTTTTTTTCTTCTACTACAACATCTTTTTTTTCTTCTGAATCATTCT
>Ga0256407_10005819_pt1 | contig 19439 bp, 18 predicted proteins | sample RumenRJG_04DNA_FD_193489 | JGI IMG/M metagenome (GOLD analysis project Ga0256407, IMG submission 193489) | Bovine rumen microbial communities from Lethbridge, Alberta, Canada - RJG_04 | ecosystem: Host-associated > Mammals > Digestive system > Stomach > Rumen | place: Canada: Alberta... | reverse complement strand
CGGCGGTGTACTCCGCGGCCCTGTCATAACACCATTCCCAGACGTTCCCGCACATGTCGTAAAGGCCAAGCTCATTGGGTTTCCTGGTCTTCACCACTCGGGTTTTTGAGTCGGCGTTGTCAAGGAACCACATCACTGATTTCATGTCATTGCCACCGCTGAAACCATATCTTCTGGAGCGCTGCCCTCCTCTCGCCGCATATTCCCACTCGGCCTCGGTCGGAAGACGGAAGATCCTGCCAGTCAAACTGTTAAGTTTACGAAGGAACACCTGGCAATCATACCAGGAGACGTTCCCTACCGGCTTTTCAGGCTCTTTTATGTCATTAAGGTAAGGGAGAGATCCCATCACAGCGTACCATAGTCCAACTGTCACCTCTGACTCCCCTATCGCGAAATCATCCAGTGTCACCTGATGAGGGTTCTTCTCATTATCCGGGACAGTGAAGTCCAGATACGGATTGTCACGAGTGATATCAAATCCCATCACGAAGTTTCCACCCTCGACCTTAACCATCTTGAAGCTGGCGTCGCCGACAGTGAAAACTTCCGGTTCCCCATCAGCGGCATCTATCTTCTCCCTGACGATTTTGGTCCCGTCGAGGACCTCCAACATAGCCTCGGTGAGTACATTGTCAGTTGCCTGGACAAGACGGAAACCGACATGGGTCCTACGAGTGTGGGATTCTACCCCCATCCTTTCCAATGTCGTACGGATAACTTTCACGCTAGTCTCCTTTGGTCCCTCGGGATTAACCATCAAGCTCATCGGGACGAAGTAATCGTCTTTCGTGGCATCTTCAGGAACCTCGTCATAGCTGTCCCGGCACCATTCTCCCACAGCGGTGAAGTACTTGTCTCCCAACTGTTTCTGGGCATATTCCCACTGCGCTTCAGTAGGAAGGAGATATGACTCACCGGTAATCTTTCCCAGTCTCTTGAGGAACTTTTGGACATCCACCCAGGAAACCATATCGACCGGGGCATCAAGGTCTTCCACCTGACTGGGATTCTTTCCCATCACCTTCACCCAGAGAGCCTGGGACACGGGAACTCGGCTGATCCGGAACCCGTCAAGGGCGACCGGCTGGGCGATTCCCCTGGTGACTTTACGCCGGTTGTCAGCGGATATGCCCATGGTGAAATTGCCAGCCTGAACCTCAACCATGTCGAGATCAGCTGCCGTCACCTGCTCTGAAGAACTTGAGCAGGAATAAGATAAAACCGCTATGCAAGCGAAAAGGAAGTAGGTTTTGAATTTGTTCATTACAGCTTCCGAGCTACAACCTACAAATATATGAAAAAAGTCGGGACTAGAAAGTCCCGACTAGAACAAAAAAACTCTTTCAAACAGCCATTAGTACTCTACCATAGGAGGGAGGACCTTGGCCTGGTCGATCATCTTCTGAACCATAACCTCAGTGGGGACGACCCTGGTGAGATTCTTCTCGGCGTTGACCTCGGTCATCTTGGCCACGAGGTTGGCGGCAACCCTGTGCTGGAGTTCCTTGACGGTGTCAACACCGGAGGCCTCGAGAAGCTCGGAGAACTGGGGACCGATACCCTTGATGCGGAAGAGATCCGCATGGTTGACCCATGTGAGGATAAGCTTGCCGGTGATGCCGGTCGCTTCCTCAAGCTCTTTACGGCCCTTAGGGGTCTTTCCCTTAGCGAGAAGCTGGTCAACAGTCTCAATGCCGGCGGCGATGAGCTTTTCGGCGTAAACGGGGCCTATGCCCTGGATGTCGATAATCTTGTAAGTCATTGCAATGAAAATTAAGGTGTTGTTAACTAAGTGTAACTAGCCAAAATTAAATAAAAACTTTGACTTGACAAAATTTAAGGGAAAAAACGAAAGCTAGAAAGACTGGAAGAAAAGTATGTCTTTCTTCAACATGACCTTGGGCTCCATCAGATAGACTTTCTGGAAGAGTTTGAACTGGTTAACCTTTGAAAGGTAAACCTTGTCCTCATGCTTCCCTTTCCTCCACCATTTGTAGAATCCGATAGGGTCGTTCTCAAACGGAATCTTAGCGAGAATATCGGAGGAGAATCCAGGGAAATCGATTGTCACATTTAACCCCATATATTGCTTATAGTATTGAGGATCAGCTCTTCTGAGCTTGCTCATCAGGGGGTTATAAAGTTCAATCTGATCGACATGGAGAGTCTTCTCCCGGACTATCATCTTATGGATCCTGACAGGATCGTAATTCAGCCACGCGCCAAGCCTCAAAGTCTTAGGACCCTCGGGTGTATCGAGGGTCAACTCATCCATGGAATAATATATTTTCTCAGGATCGAGAGGGTAAACAACTTCAGGTTCCGCCATGACGAAAAGGTAACAGCGGACAAAGGTAAACAAAAAAATGGTCTTGCACAAGCGTACAAGGCCATTTTTTTAATTATTTATTAGAGTAATAATCCGTAAGTGTTTTACCTGTGCGGGCAATAAAATCGGACAAAGACTTGCCTTTGAGCATACCATTTGAAAGCAAAGCAAGATCCGTGAGCTGTTTCAGGAGGTCATTCCCCTTAGCGAATTCCTCGACTTTATCAGAATTTTCTTTCAACTCTCCTACAAGCTTAGCCATCAATGGGTTCTGAAGATTGGCCGTGATATTGAAAGACTCCGGCATCTCGCCGTAGAAATTCATGCCGCCTCCCAAGGCGCTCATCTCGCGGTATCTTCTCATGAACTCATTCCTCGTTATAAGGATAGGTGCGGCGTCCTCACCAAGGTTGTCCGCCTCCACAAAATACTCATTTTCCGTGGGGAGAACCGCTTTGAACATTGTCTCGAGGTTCTTCTTGTCCTCCTCCGCCATCTCCGGCTTAACTTTCTCTTCCTTAGGGATAAGGTTATCCACTGAGTCGGAGTCAACCCTGGCGAACCTGGTGTCACCGATCTTCTGCTCCAAATAGTTCACGAAGTGGGCGTCCAACTCGCAGTCCATCAGAAGGACATCGTATCCCTTGTTCTTCGCCGCCTCGATGAAGGTGTATTGGGCATCGACATCGGTGGCGTACAGGTAAACGACCTTTTTGTCCTTGTCAGTCTGGGTGTCAGCGATCGCCTTGCGGTAGTCATCCAATGCGAAGAACTTCCCGTCGGTGTTCTTCAGCAATGCGAACTTCATGGCCCGCTCACCGAACTTCTCATCGGAAAGCATTCCATATTCGATGAAGAGCTTCAGGTTGTCCCATTTGCTCTCCCAGGCCGCCCTATCGTTCTTGAATATTTCCTCAAGCCTGTCAGCCACTTTCCTGGTGATATAAGTGGAGATCTTCTTGACATTCTCATCGGCCTGGAGATAGCTCCTCGAGACATTCAGCGGGATGTCCGGAGAGTCGATGACGCCATGGAGAAGTGTCAGGAAATCAGGCACGATGTTCTCGACATGGTCGGTCACGAACATCTGGTTGCAGTAGAGCTGGATGTTGTTCTTCTCTATCGCCATCCTCTCTTTGATCTTCGGGAAATAGAGGATTCCGGTGAGATTGAAAGGATAGTCAACATTGAGATGAATATGGAAGAGCGGCTCCTCTTTCATCGGATAAAGATCCTTGTAGAACTTCACGTAATCCTCATCCTTCAGATCGGACGGTTTCTTAGTCCAGAGGGGCTCTATAGAGTTGACAACGTGATCCTTATCCGTATCAACATACTTATTGTCCTTCCATTCCTGCTCTTTTCCGAAAACGATCGGAACAGGCATGAACTTGCAGTATTTTCCGAGAAGCTGGCTGATCTTGCCCTTGTTGCCGTAGTCTTTCGCCGATTCGTCGTCAAGGTACAACGTGACAATCGTTCCCCGCTCATCCTTCTTGCAGGGTTTCATCTCGAACTGAGGGTCTCCCTCGCAGCTCCAGATCACGGCCTCGGAGCCCTCTTTCCACGAAAGGGACTCGATCGTGACTTTCTCCGCCACCATGAAAGCGGAATAGAATCCCAGGCCGAAATGGCCTATTATATTCTGGTCTTTGTATTTCTCAAGGAACTCTCCGGCGGAGGAGAAGGCGATCTGGTTGATGTACTTGTCAACCTCTTCGGCCGTCATGCCGATTCCGTTGTCGATGATTTTGAGAGTCTTTTTCTTCTCGTCCAGCTCGACTCTGACTTTCAGGTCTCCGAGTTCGCCGTTGAATTCGCCGTTCGAGGCGAGGGTCTTCATCTTCTGGGTCGCGTCCACGGCGTTGGCCACAAGTTCCCTCAGGAAAATCTCGTGGTCCGAATACAAAAACTGCTTGATGACCGGGAATATGTTCTCTGTCGTCACCCCGATCTGTCCTGTCTGTGCTTTATTTGCCATATCTTTTAATCATTAATATCTCTTCCAGAAGGAAGACCCTTCCCCTCCGAACCGTCTCGCTCCGCTCGACCCCACCGTTCGACTCCGTTCACGGCAAGCCGCTCACTTCGCTCCGGTCCCCCCTCTTAACGTGCCGAGGGTGGCAGTGGTTCTTGAGGGGAAGGGTCTTCCTTCTGATGGGATAATATGGTCAAATAACGTTCCAGAGGGACGATGACTGACAAATTGTCACTATTTGTACAGGAAGCGCTTGATGGACATCTTCGGCGTCTTCTCGAAAGGCGCCTCCTGGATCTCCACCTTGGTGAGTTGGCTGTAATTCGGCAATTTCTTGTTGGAATTGATCCTGATTCTCTCGGGAAGGTCAGCGACCGCCTCGGCATCCAGGCCATCACGCTTGATCGCGTCCGGATCGAGATAGACAAGAGCCACAAGCCTTGAGGAACGGTCCACTACCACCGACTCGCCCACATATGGCTGATCATTGATAATAGCCTCAACCTCCTCAGGATAAATATTCTGGCCATTGGCGGACAGGATCATCGACTTGCTGCGTCCTTTAATGAATATATTCCCGTCCTTGTCCATGATACCAAGGTCCCCGGTACGGAGATACCCGTCTTCAGTGAAAGCGTTCGCGGACGCCTCCGGGTTCTTGTAGTAGCCGATGCAGATATTGTCGCCCTTCGCCTGGATCTCACCAGCGATGTGCTCGGGATCCTCGGAGTCAATTCTCACATCAGCGCAAGTCACGGGCTTACCGCACGATCCGGCCACATAATCCTTATATCCAATATAGGCCAGAAGAGGGGTCGCCTCGGTCATGCCATAACCCACCATATATGGCAACTCAATCAGTTTGAACCACTTCTCGACCTCGGGACTTACCGGAGCACCGCCCAGGATGAACTCCTGCACCTCTCCTCCGAAAGCGTCGATCATCTTGTCGTGGATCTTCTTGAAGATGATCTTGTTGATTCCAGGCACCTTGCACAGGAACTTCACAGGCTGCTTGTCAACTATGGGTTTGATCTTTGACTTGAATATCTTTTCCATGACAAGCGGGACAGTTATCAGCTGGTAAGGCTTGACCTGCTGGAACGCCTTCATCAGCGTGGAAGGGGTCGGGGTCTTGCCCAACCAGTAAATCGAGGTCCCGTAGCATAGAGGATATATGAACTCCGTGACAAGACCATACATGTGCGCCATCGGCAGCATCGAGATCATCCGCTGGTGCTCATTGGTCGGGCGGTTGACCTGGCTGAACTCGATAGTGGCGCAGAAATTCCTGTAGGTCAGCATGACACCCTTAGGGTTGCCAGTGGATCCTGATGTGTAATTGATCACGGCGAGATCGTCCCAGTTATCCGTCGGGTAAACGACATCTTCCGGGCCGAACCCGTTTGGATATTTCTCAGCGAAAAGGTTATCGATGTTGTTCCATATTCCCTTAATGCCGGGATCGGCGCAATACAGAACCTTCAGATTATCCACGTCGATAACGAACTTTATCGCCGGGTTCTTCTCGACATGGAGCTTGTTGAACTTGTCGGCATTGGTCATCAGGGCCACGCTGTCGGAATGGTCAAGCAGGAACTCGACATTCTCTGGCGTAAAATCAGCGAGGATGGGAACCACAACGGCCTCATACGTGTTGATGGCCAGATAGGACATTCCCCACCTGGCGCTGTTTCTGGCCCATAAGGCGATATGCTCGCCTTTCTTCACCCCGATGGTCTCGAAGAACAAGTGGAATTTGGCGATAAGGGTAGCCATTTGCGAGTAAGTGAATGACTCGCCGTCAATGGTGTTGAGGGCGGACTTATCCCAGAACTTCCGGGTAGCCTGCTGGAGAAGATATAAGTAATGGTCCATAAATCAGATTGTAGATTAAACAAAAATAGTCATCCGGAATGAAAATTCAAATCCATTAATGTGTTATCTTTGCCACTGGAAGGCCCAAAGCCGTGAAAACGGCCTATTTGTGGCGAAATTACAGACAGGAAATGAGAAAAAAACCTATTGTAGCCCTTATTTACGATTTCGACGGCACCTTATCCCCCGGCAATATGCAGGAATTCGGCTTCATCCAGGCGGTCGGGAAAACCCCGCAGGAGTTCTGGACAATGAGCGACGGTCTGGCGGCCGGTCAGGACGCCAGCAACGTGCTTTCCTACATGAAAATGATGAAGGACGAGGCCGGAAAGCACAGCATTCCGCTCCGGAAAGAGAATCTCCGGAAGTTCGGCAAGGATATCGAGCTGTTTGAGGGTGTCAAAGAGTGGTTCTCTCTTGTCAATGAATATGGCAAGAGCAAAGGGGTGAGAATCGAGCACTATATCAACTCCTCCGGTCTCAAGGAGATAATCGAGGGCTCCCCTATAGCCTCAGAATTCAAGTACATATTCGCTTGCAGTTACATATATAACGAAGAAGGAGAGGCTGTCTGGCCCGGAATCGCCGTGGACTACACGGCTAAGACCCAATTCCTTTTCAAGATCAGCAAGGGAATATTCAGCGCCCATGACAACAAGAAGGTCAACGAGAGTGTCGCTGACGACAAGAAGAGAATCCCCTACCCGCACATGATCTACTTCGGTGACGGGGAGACCGACATCCCGAGCATGAAGGTTGTCTCCATGTTCGGAGGGAATTCCATCGCTGTTTACAATCCGAAAATCCAGAAGAAGAAGGCGTTCGCCCTCAAGTTGTTACGTCAGGGCCGGGTGGGGTTCGCTGTTCCGGCGGACTACCGGGAGGAGAGCAGGACTTTCAAGGTTGTCTGCGCCATCATCGACAAAATCAAGGCCGACTACGACCTCCGCCAACTCGGCTAAGCCCTCATCGTTACCGTATAGCGCTAAGCGGGATACGGGCGAGGTAGATAGCGGCTTTGCCGGGAACTGAGGCGGTGGAGTAATAGCTGACCCAAAGCTCTTTGCCGACCACCAGAAGTCCGGGATAGCTCGTGTCTCCGTCTGAGGGCAACACAAAGACTTCCTCGAAGTCTCCCTCGGAAGTACCACGCAAAATAACTGTCTTACAATGATTTCCGATCGCATAGGATCTCGTTCCGGCAAGGATTGTCCCGTCTTCAAGGATGATGAAGTCTTGTCCACCGATCTGGAGTGGCATCCTCTTAATGTCCCAATCAGTATAAGGAGGGTCAGCCACTCCCCAGAACCCTATTCTGTCTCCCTCATCCCTTCGGACCATCATCAGCATTTTCCCGTCCGGGGTGAAACGCAGCGTGGTCTCGTTCGGAAAGCCATCAAAATCAAAGGCTTTCAACTGGTCATAGTGTATTCCGTCACCAGTCTTGTACAAGATTAAGGTATAGCCGGCAGGGCCGAAACCATAGCTGACACCGTAGCCGGTGTTCCCGTTCCAGGTCACCCTCCACATCCAATTCCGGTCATTGGCGGGATCCGGGTTCAAAGATATCTTTTCCGGTTCAGTAAAAGTCTTTCCGTCAGAGGAGAACATCACATACCCCTGTTGCCCCATCAACTTGCGGTTCCTGTACATGGAGCCGCCGAAAATAAGCATCAGTCTCCCGTCCGGTGTGACGCACAATTTGGGATCCCGACAATCGATCCCGTCTATTCCCTCATCAAGAACCGGTTTCCAAGACTTGCCGTTTTTCGACTCGAGGACGATTATCCGGCCTTCGGCATCACCATTCTCGTCGAAGATATGGCTGAATCCTTCCCGGAATGAGCAATAGTACTTTCCCTTGAACTCGACCAAAGAAGTGAACGCGGCGTGCGTTCCCCTGTCCCAAATCTTCTGGACGGAATATGTGAACTTTCCTTCTTGCGCTTTAAGGGTTTGGCCACATACGAATAAAAGTGACAGTAAAGTCAGCCAGCAACAAACGAGTTTCTTCATGGCACAATCGTATTTTTCCCAAATTTAATGATTTCGCTTGAATATTTCCGAAAAAGAGTTATCTTTGCGGGCTTTTTACAGCGAAAGATTGTACAATTAATATCGTAAAGCAATGAAAAAAGGACTTCATCCCGAAACCTACCGCCTTGTAGCTTTCAAGGATATGTCAAACGAGACCGTGTTCATCACCCGTTCCTGCGCTGAGACCAAAGAGACTCTCATGGTGGACGGCGTCGAGTACCCGGTCGTGAAGGTTGAGATCTCCAACACCTCTCACCCCTTCTACACTGGCAAGGTCAAGCTCGTTGACACCGCCGGTCGCGTCGACAAATTCTACCAGAGATACAAGGACCGCAAGAAATAATCTTGACGTAAAAGGTTCAAAAAAGTCGCGCATTGGCGCGACTTTTTTTTGGAACATAAAGATTTTTGTCTATCTTTGCAATCCCAAACAACGCTGGGTTCGTATAACGGTTAGTACTCAAGATTCTCAATCTTGCAATAGGAGTTCGATTCTCCTACCCAGTACAAGAAGGTGCCTGATCGGCACCTTTTTCTTTTTTATAGGTTTTCTCGCCAATTTTCGCTATTATAGCGGAGATATTCTAAAGAAGAGAAATATTATGGAACTAGTAATCGGACTTCTCATTATCGCCATCGGTGCGTTCTGCCAATCGTCAAGTTACGTACCTATAAACAAGATAAAGGATTGGAGCTGGGAAAGTTACTGGATCATCCAGGGCATTTTCGCATGGCTTCTCTTCCCTCTGATCGGCTCACTGCTGTCGGTCTCAGGAACTGGCGGAAGCTTCGGCGACCTGCTCGCATTGATCAATTCCGACCCTAAGGCCGCCTGGCTGACAATCCTGTTCGGCGTTCTCTGGGGTGTAGGAGGATTGACCTTCGGTCTCTCGATGAGGTATCTGGGAGTCGCCCTCGGGCAGTCAATCGCCCTTGGAACTTGCTCAGGATTAGGTGCGATTTTGGGACCGGTGTTCACCGGACACGCAAGTGACCTCACCACCGCGGTGATTGTCGGTGTGGTAGTCACCCTGATCGGTATCGCTATCATCGGCGTGGCCGGAGCGATGAAATCAGCCGCCCTCCCCGAGGAGGAGAAAAAGAAGGCTGTCAAGGACTTTAATTTCGGTAAAGGAATATTCGTCGCTCTTCTCGCAGGCTTCATGAGCGCTTGTTTCAACATCGGTTTGAGCTTCGGAAAGGATCTTTTCCTGCCCGGGACCAAGCCTATATTCCAGACCCTCCCGGCCACTATGCTCGTGACCTTCGGAGGCTTCCTGACCAACGCCGCGTACTGCTTCTTCCAGAACAGCAAGAACAAGACTTGGGGAGACTACAAGAAGGGCAACCTCTGGGCAAACAACCTCGTGTTCTGCTGCCTGGCCGGTTTGCTGTGGTACAGCCAGTTCTTTGGCCTCAGCCTTGGAAAGGGATTCCTTACCAACTACCCTGTCCTCATCACCTTCAGCTGGTGCATCCTCATGGCGCTCAACGTCACTTTCTCCAATGTCTGGGGAATTATCCTCAAAGAATGGAAGGGTGTCTCGAAGAAGACTATCGCTGTGCTTGTCATTGGCCTTATAGTACTGGTGTTCAGCACCTTCCTTCCGCAACTGATGGCAAACTAAAAGGAAGTATAGCGGGATGGTTGACTATACCCCGATATATTCCCACAAAACGAATGTCTATAACCTGGAGGGGTTTTCCCCTCCAGTTGTGGATTATGACTATCTGAAATCCCTGGGAGCGAGTGTGAATCCCGATCCGGAGACCCTCGCGGGACTGATGCGGGGAAGCGCCATATTCAGGGAGAGGCTGGCTAAGGGGATCCTGATCCCAAGGCCCAGATTCTCCACTTTCGAAGGTGATCCGGACAGAATCCAGGAAGAGATCCACAACTACACCGGGCGCTGCCCCACCCTGACCTACGAGATCAACCCCGTGGGTGGATGTGGAGTCGGCTGCCAATACTGCCTGGTGACAGATGGGGCGCACGAAAGGGAGCTTGCGGTGGATCTCAATTATCCCCTATATGTCCGAGGACTGCTCGAGCGGAAGAACGGTCCTCTCTCCGAGAACAAAAACCATTATTATTACTTCTCGCCAAAGACCGAGGCATTCCAGGAAGCGACCCTGCTCACTGGTGTCGCGCATAGGATCCTGCGGGAATTCATAAACCATTTTGAACGATGCCCCGACTCCAAGGCAAGGCTTTTCATCGCCTCAAAGGCCGGAGCGGAACATCTTCTGATAAAGCATGATGGAGAAAGTGTGCTGGATCTTTTCGGGCAGCTGAAGGACAGGATGCAGTTCAACACCAGCGTCTCAGTCATGCCAGCGCCTTTCAGGGACATCATCGAGCCATACGCGGCCCCGCTTGAAGAAAGGATGAGAGCGGTGAGACTTTGCCAGGAGCGAGGCATACCAGCCAATTCAGCATTGGTCCAACCGATCTTCACGCCTTGCCTGACAAACGAGGGAATAAAGGATTTCTTCGACACCCTACGCGCGGAAGGCATCATCAACTACAAGCCGGAGTTCCTTACGGTTTGCATGGAGAACCTCGCCATCCTTGGGCCTTGGCTCGGAATGTTCGACAAGGGAATGGAGAGACAGCTTTACGAGGACTATCTGAAGCCTTCCAACGCCGACCACAGGAAGCAAAGAGGGCGGACCGCTCCTGACAGGGATGTGAGCATAGGGAACATCCGGAAGATGATGGCATATACCGATTCGATCGGGATGAGCGTATCGATTTGTTACTGGGTCCGCAAACAACTGGGAATCAGCGAGAATGTCATCCCTCTCACAAACCACAACGGTTTCCAGTGCCTTGGCTACCAAACAAGACTGTTCGGAGTATGATAACCAATCTGACAGACTATTACCTGCGGTGGTACCATGACAGCCCCGTGGCCATCACCTCAAGTCGGCGAGCGGAACTCCGGGAACTCCACAGGGTGCTTTATATGTGTGCGGAGCACCTGGTTCTCCATTACAAGGACTATGTCCCCAAATGGATGCCATTAGGAGAAAAAGAACTGGAAATACTTGAATATCAAGAACAAATCCCATTCAAGGCTGGCACATGGAGGCCGGACTACATAATTGGCGAGGACGGGAACTTGAGACTCTGCGAGATCACCTCAAGATTTTTCGGACACGGGATATTCATCTCAAGGTTCGCGGAGGAAGCCGCGGACCGCTTCATCGCCCGTTTCCCTGGATCCACAAGGGAATCTGAATACCCTGCCCTAATGGACTACATGGCTTCGATCGCCAAGGATCGAGGGGACATATTCGTACTTAAAAGTTCCGACAAGACGAATGAGATTCGTCTCTATAAGGAGTTTTACGAGAGTCTTGGACACCGGATGACTATCCTCGAGTCATGGGAAGTGGAAAGCCGGAAAAAGGAATGGGCAAAAGATGGAAATTTCATCATCAGCGCCCTGAACCAGAATGACATCCTCTCTTTCGGGATGGACACGATAAAGGCGATGGTGGACCTGGGAATGTACAGTGGTTTCAGGAATATTTTCCTGATCCACGACAAGCGTTTCATGAGACTTTGGTTCGATGACAGTTTCACCGCAAAGTGCCTGACCGCCGAAGAAGCGGCTTTCCTCCGCTCCCACGCTATTCCCACCTGGGATTGCTCAAGTCCGGAAGCCGCTGATATTGTGACGGATGCGCTTAATAACAAAGACAACTATATCCTGAAACCCTACCGGCTCGGGAAAAGCGAAGGTGTCAAGGCGGGGATCCTTGTGAGCGAAGAGGAGTGGCGGGGACTCAACTTGGAAGGTATGGTGATCCAGCCATTCATACGCCAGAGGACTTTCCCTACCGTATGGGAAGGACAGCCGTTCGACGATTATCTTTGCGGAATGATGCTCTGCGTCGATGACAAGTATTTCGGCTCCGGCCTGTTCAGGACATCAAGTCTGCCCGTGACCAATGTCGGAGACGACAGGAAGGCCTGTCCTCTTCTTACCGACGACCCTACGCTCCTGGAATATTGCGACATCCTATGATACTCGCCGGAAACCAACCCTATTTCCTCCCCTACCTTGGCTGGTGGCAACTCATAAAAGCCGCCGACCTGTTCCTCATAAGCGATGATTACAACTTCATTAAGAACGGGTGGATCTGCCGGAACAGGATCCTGGTCGAAGGAAAGCCGATGTATTTCAGGATAGAAGTCAGGAAGAAAAGCAATTTCAGGCATATCAAAGACACCCAATTGATGCCCCTTCAGGTCGGAAAAAAGCTCAAGACCTTGGAATTCGCTTACCGCAGGGCGCCTTTCTTCAGTGACGGGATCGCCCTGGCAGAGAGGATATTAAGATACCCAGAGACCAATCTGGCTTGTTTCCTTGAGCACTCGATCAGGGAGGTATGCTCTTTCCTGTCAATAACGACTCCCTTGAAAAAGACGTCGGAGATGGAAGGAAACTCTTTATTCAAAAGGGAGAAAAGGATCTACGATGCCTGCCGAAGGGTCGGTGCTGACACCTACATCAACGCGATAGGAGGCACCAAACTATATAACCGGGACGAGTTCGCCAGCCATGGGATCACTCTTAAATTCCTCAAATCAGGTTTTCCGGAATATCCCCAATTCAGGAAACCGTTCGTGGACAGACTCTCAATCCTCGACGCGATCATGTTCAACTCCAAGGAGGATCTTCAGAAGATGCTCGAGGACTACACTTTGATTGACGGTGATGGGAAGTGAGGTGAAAGTCACAGTCCTGTGCCTGGCATACAATCACGCCAAGTACATCAGGGATGCCCTGGAGGGGTTCGTGTCCCAGGAGACCGGTTTCCCTTTCGAGGTAATAGTCCACGACGACGCCTCCACTGACGGAACCGCCGACATCATTCGCGAATACCAGTCCCGGTACACTGACATCATAAAGCCCATATTCCAGAAGGAAAACCAATATTCAAAAGGGATCAGCATACAAAAGGAGATTCTCTTTCCGCTGATAAAGGGCGACTATGTGGCTTTGTGTGAGGGAGATGACTATTGGACTGATCCTCACAAGCTTCTCAAACAGGTCCAGGCCCTGGAGTCAAATCCGGGAGCGGACATCTGCTCACACCGGGCCCTGAGGCTTAAGAGGGGGCGATTCGACGGATGGATCGCTCCGGCTTTTTCAAGCAAGGTGATCCCTGTGGAAGACGTTATCATGGGAGGCGGAGGCTGGTATTGCGCCACCGCTTCATTCCTTTGCCGCAGGGACGCTTACCTGAAATGGACGCCGATGAGAGATGTGGCTGTCATCGATTATGTGCTGGCAATCCAGTGTTCCCTCAGAGGTGGGATGATTTATCTAAAGGACTGCATGTCAGTATATCGGGTGGGTACCGAAGGATCATGGACAAAGCGTCACGACAAGAAGGCCAGGATAAAGAACAACCTGCGAATGGTGGAGATGCTGGAAACTCTGGACAATTATACCGAAGGGAAGCATCGGAAAGTGATCCGGAAAAGGCAGGCTATGTTCCGCTCCAACATCCTCATGCTGACGAGAGACTACGCCGGCCTTTATTCACTTTCAAGGCTAGGGTTGAATCTACTGAGGTTCGTCAACGCGCTCAGAAGGACAGCCCGCAGATGGCTCAGCTTTCTTTGAGCCTTTCAGTTTTGGGATTAACAAAAAACTTGTTTAACTTTATATGCTAACTTTTTGAGGGACATGATTAAGAGATTACTTTCCTTGCTGACCGTCCTCCTGGCATTTTATGGCCAAGGATGGTGCGAGAGCGTCAAAGGCTCCGACGGGAGGATCACATACATCGGACGCGTCATGGAAAACGACGAGGGCGTCTCTTTTGATTGGACCGGTGTTTATACCAAGGTCAGGTTTCAGGGCAATTCCCTAAGTCTCAAAGTCTCAGACACCCATAAGAACTATTTCAACGTCTGGCTCGACAAGGACATGTCGGAACTTCCGGACAAGGTCATATCAACCTTTGGCAACGACTCCACCATCGTCCTGTTCAGCCAGGAAGAGATCAGATCGATCCTGGGCAAGGACAAGAAAGCGCTGAAGGCTCCTCACCAGGTGATTCTCCAAAAGCGGACAGAGGGATCGCAGGGAAAGACAACATTCAAGGGTTTCGCTACTGACGGAATTTTTCTCCAGGCGGATCAACCTTCGGAGAGGGTCATGGAATTCATTGGAGACTCCTACACATGCGGCTACGGGACAGAAGCCTCAAATACGGAGCGTTTCTCCCCTGAGACAGAGAACCAGAATCTCACCTACGCCTGCATGACGGCCAGGTATTTCGGTGCCGAACAGATAGTGTTGGCCCATTCCGGGATGGGAATATCCCGAAACTACAACGGCAAGTACACCGACGACAACATGGTGAGCCGCTATCTCCGCTTTTTCGACTCTGACGCGGAGCCGGCATGGGATGCCGCCAGCGCGGAGTTAAAGCCGAATATTACCGTTATCTACCTGGGAACCAATGATTTCTCAACAGGCTTACAACCCGCGCAAAGGGTTTTTGTCAAGAATTACATCAAGTTGCTAAGTGAGATAAAGGACAATTACGGGAAAGACCATCCTATCCTTTGCGTCGCCCCGAAACACGACCCTTTGCAGGAGACCTATATCAGGAGCGCCATCGAGTCCAGCGGTCTCTCCGGAATCCATTTCCTGCCTTTGTCGCACTCTGTCCATAACAGTGTCGGAGACATGGGAGCGGACGGGCATCCGAACGGATCGGGACACCGGAAAATAGCGTTCTCAGTCATCCCGGTCGTGTCCACGATAATGGGCTGGGAAATGACAAACGACAAGATATTATAAAAGAAAGCATATTATGACTACAGGTAAGAAAATTCTTTTGTGGACTGTCCTGGGGCTTATAATGGCCGCCGGAATCTTCGTTTATGTCAAGTTTTTCTTCGTCTTCGGAGATGGCGTCAAAGCCGGAGAGTTGAACCAGATCACCTACAAGGGTTATGTCTTTAAGACCTACGAAGGCAGGTTAATCCAGGCCGGATTCAAGGGCAGCGTCCCCAAGACCGGGGGTACCGCGACAATCCAGTCCTACATTTTCGACTTCTCAGTGGCGGACGAGGAAATAGCCAATGAGCTGATGAGGTGCAGCGGCAAAGTCGTCGAGGTCCACTATAAGGAATATCTCGGAGCCTTGCCTTGGAGAGGTATGCAAAAACACATCGTCGATAAGATCATTTCCGTAACCACTCCAGAGGAATGATGAGACGTTTTCTCTTGACATTGGCCATGACGCTGCCAGTCGCGGCGATGGCCCAGACTGGTGTGGTGGCCGTCCACCCCGAGAATAACTCCGGAAAGCTTCTGACGATGGAGGAAGCTGTGATGGGTATTGGCACAAGACCAGCGGCTGTCAGGGCCTTCTGGCTTGACAATGACACCTACGCCATCATGGAAGGCCGTGAGTTGAAGGCTTTTAAAGCCTCAACCGGAGAAGCGGTCGAATACAAACCGGAGAGCAGAGGAGCCGCCAGGGGCATGACTGTAGCAAGAGGTTCGGTCCTTAGCTCTAAAGGTGTCGCCGCTTACACCAAGGGACAAAGCCTTTATATAAACGACGGCAACGAGGTCTGTGTGGCGGAAAGTGAGAATAACCAGATCACATACGGCCAAAGCGTGAGCCGCAACGAGTTCGGCATAAACGGCGGCATTTTCTGGTCCCCGTCCGGAGAAAAGCTGGCTTTCTACAGAAAGGATGAGAGCCGGGTGACAGACTTCCCCCTCCTGGACATCAACACCCGCACAGGTACCCTGATGAGCATCAAGTACCCCATGAACGGGATGGAGAGCGAGGAGATCAAACTCGGAATATATGACCTGGCCTCAAAGAGTACCGTATGGTGCGACGTGAGCGATTTCGGCTACGACAGGTATCTCTGCGACATCAGCTGGTCACCTGACGACAAATATGTTCTCATCCAGGTCCTCGACCGTACACAGAAACACATGAGACTCAACATGTACCGGGCTTCTGACGGGGCGTTCGTACGCACCGTTCTCACGGAAGACGACCCCAGGTATGTCGAGCCTTCGGACCCCGTATACTTCCTGAAAGGATCATATTCATTCATCTATAGGACCGACGTCAGGGATGGTTACCGCAACCTCTATCTCTGCGACACACTCGGCACGGTCAGGCGTCTTACCGCGGTTGACGCTGATGTGGAGTACGTCGGCAACGACGGAACCAATGTCTTCTACACTTCCGCCGAGGTCTCCCCTGTCGAGAACCACCTGTTCAAGATTAGCGTCACCGGATTGAAGTCACGCAAAGGAACAGAATCAGTAGCCAAGGCGAAGTTCGGCAAACCTGTCCGCCTCACCTCTGACGAGGGATGGCACAGCGTGTCACTCAATGAGGACTTCAGCAAGTTTATCGACATTTTCAGCAGTTTCAACGTCCCATCTGTCACGCAGATTAGGACGACTGGTGGAAAGGTCCTCAGGGAGATCGGCAGGGCCCAGGATCCCCTCACAGCTTTCAAGACCGGGAAGGTCATGCTGGGGACGGTGAAAAGCGCTGACGGGAAATACGACAACTGGTACAGGCTCCTTCTGCCTCCAGATTTCGATTCTTCCAAGAAATATCCAGTCATCCTCTATGTCTATGGCGGCCCTCATTCCCAGCTGGTCAAGGACAGCTGGCTCGGAAGCATCAGCATGTGGGAGCTCCTTATGGCTCAAAGGGGCCATATAGTCTATATCCAGGACAACCGAGGCACTTCCAACAGGGGTGCCGAGTTCGAGAAAGCCATTCACAAGCACTGTGGCCAGAACGAGATGGCGGACCAGATGGTAGGAATAAACATGCTCAAATCACTTCCGTTTGTCGATTCCGAGAGAATCGGTGTTCACGGGTGGAGCTATGGAGGATTCATGACAATTTCCCTGATGACCCATTATCCCGAGACCTTCAAAGTGGGAGTAGCCGGTGGCCCTGTCATCGACTGGAAGTGGTATGAGATCATGTACGGGGAACGTTACATGGAGACTGAGGAGACTAATCCGGATGGATTCAAAGAGACCAGTCTCATTGAGAACGCATCCAACCTCGAAGGAAAACTGCTCATCTGCCAGGGCGCTATCGACAACACAGTGGTTTGGGAGCACAGCCTGAGTTTCGTCCAGAAGTGTATCGAGAACGGCACCCAACTCGACTACTTCCCCTATCCCCGCTCCGAGCACAATGTTTTTGGAAGATGGAGAATCCATCTCATGGACAAAGTCACGGATTATTTCGATTTATATTTATAGTTTTTCACTTATTAACCCTTTAATACACACCATTATGGCATTTTCAATCGCAGACATCATCAAGCAGCAGGTAAGTTCTGCCGCTGGTGGAATCCAGATCCCTTCCGATCTCCAGAACAAGGTTCTCGGTGGTCTCTCCGACTCCATTCTCGGAAGTCTCACACAGACAGCGACAAGCAGGGGCGGTGTCAACATTATCACCGACCTTCTGAATGGTAAGACATCGGCCGCTCAGAGCCCTGTCACATCTCTCGCTGGAAAGATATTCTCGAACAATGTCTTGAAGAACCTGAACCTCGGTAAGGCCGCTAACGCCTCTCTTATCGCCCTGATCCCCACCGTCCTTGGCGGAGTCACTAAACTTTTCAAGGATCAGAATGGTGACGGCAAGGTTGACATCAGCGATGTGATCATTTCCCTCGGTGGAAAGATGGGAGGAGGCGGACTCTTCGGAAGCATCCTCGGAGGTCTGTTCAAGAGGAAATAATTCTCTACAAAGGTCTTACGACCTTTATGCCGGAAAGGTTGGAACGACGCGAGACGTATTCCTCAATGGTACGGGCGTCGATTTCAACCTTTCCGTCGTTTTGTGACGCATGTATGAAACCCACACGGCCATTCTCGACATAAGCCAGGGCGACGTGGGAAATGTCCAGACCAGCGACTGTCGTGACAAAGCAAATTATGTCTCCTGAGCGGATTCCGGCAGCGGCGGACGAAATCCTGGCTTTGGGAATCTGGGTCATAGGGACCTTGTTCAGTTCCTTTTCCACGTCTTCTATAGCCTTCAAGTCAAGAGCGGCACGGGGAATATTGTAAGCGTCCGCCAGCTGTTTGTAGCTTTTAGGATGCTCTGACATGAAACTGATCGGATGGTCATTTATCTCCCCGCCGAGTTCCATGGTCATGTCCTTAAGAGTCCCCTCTTGCCTCCTGATCCATTCAGTGGTGTAATGGATCCTGTCAGAATAAGAATCAGGTGGATCTTTACGGTAGCGTGTCCGCGCGATATTAGAAACGAAATCATTGAACGAAGGAGAAGATTCTCCCGCCTGGATGACTGTTCTGGCAAGATTGAGACAAGTCTCCACGAATAATATGCAGTCGATCTTTGTGAGGTAAACCCTCATCTTTTCGGTCACGGGATCCTCGTCCAAAGTGCCAGCCACATACGGTACGCCTATAAGTTCCTTGGCGGCAATCACCATCAAATCAGCGGTTTCCATCGGTTCACCGGAGATCCTGGCGGAGAGATACTTCTCATGCAGGATGTTAAGGACCTTCTCTGCCATAGCTTTGTCCTGAGCCGTCGTGACATAATCTTGGGCACTGGAAAAAGCCGGGCGGAAGAGAATGGCGAAAAGCGCCATGAAAAGAGCTAATGTCCGTTTCATGGCGCCAATATAAGCATTTTCCGTCAATCCGTAACGTTCTTTTCGGTCGCCTCTATAGCGCAACCAAAGGCATAGGCATTCTCGTCGCCGCGGTTATAAGCGAATTTACCGGAAAATCCGCTCACCATAATAGCGCCGTCCACAAAGTCAGCCACAGACATTTTGAATCCATCATACACATCAGTGAGCTTCAAGGAACCGTACAGTTTGAAAGAAACTGTGCTGTTGACATTTGAGCCATTGTATTTCCCGCTTACAGTAAACGACGAGGAAGGCCCGGAGTACTTGGTGCCGAATTTGGTCTTGCTGAAGGAGTAGCGCTTTCCGCTCGCGTTCCAACTTCCCCCTGGAACATAAACAGTCGTTTCCTTCAAAGTGCCAAGTGCCGCCTGACTGAACGACAGTTGCAAGGTAGTGTGGCCTGAATCCCAGACAAATGATCCGGAGACCTCCTGTGGCATGGAGAAATACGGCGGATTCATAATCTCCCGCTCTGAATCCTCAATTTTCAATCAATAATC
>Ga0256407_10005818_pt1 | contig 19439 bp, 11 predicted proteins | sample RumenRJG_04DNA_FD_193489 | JGI IMG/M metagenome (GOLD analysis project Ga0256407, IMG submission 193489) | Bovine rumen microbial communities from Lethbridge, Alberta, Canada - RJG_04 | ecosystem: Host-associated > Mammals > Digestive system > Stomach > Rumen | place: Canada: Alberta... | reverse complement strand
GTCTTTTGAGGAAGGATCACCTCATCCTTCTCATTCAGAAGGATCGGCTTCTTCTGTTCCTCGTCCTCATGAGCGCCGGTGGAGATCTCGAGCAGATTCTCTTTGTCGGAAGAAACAGAATTCTCTTTGATCCCCTCCATGACTTCCTCTTCGTGGATCTCCTGGATACCGCTCTTCTGGTTCTGCATTTCCCCCTCGGCCATGCCGATAACACCCAGAAGGCCCTGGGCCTGAAATGCCGTAGCTGCCGCGTCCGCGATCAGGTCCCAGTTGATGTTCTTACCGCCGAATTTGTACCAGTGCTTCACGAAATAGATCTTTTTCTCAAATGCTTCAACGCTGGGCACAAACTGCTGGGAGTTAAAGATATCCTGCTGGGTCACATTGTGGCGTTTGTCGTTTTCGATAATGTAAAACATCAGCAGCTTTTCCCTGGGGGTCCTGCCGGCGATCCCTTCCACGAATTTCTGGTGCGTCTTTGTGTTCCGGTACATCCAGGCACAGATCTCACGGATCCCTTTCTCCTGCGCCTCAGTGATACCCTTTTTCAGCCCCTTCTGACTCTCTGTCTCCCGGATACTCCCTTCGCGTACTGTTTCTCTCTTTACTTCTTTCCGTTCTGTCCGATTCCTGAAATTCTTAAACGCCTGCCCCTGCAGGTCGATCTCTCCGCGCTCTTCATTGATTACAATATTGTCTTCCTCCCGGTCTGCGCCCAGGATATTGACCGGCTCTTCCTTCCGATCCTGAACCCGTCCCCTTTCCCTTCTGCCGCTGGTGGGTACTACTTTATAACCGGTAATACTGTCGGGGAATTCCTCGGACACATCCTTCGCAAGATCTTTAGCGTCCCTGGTAAGGCCATCCCAGGCCAGTCTGCTGTGGCGGCCGCGCAGGTACTCATCGAATAAGTCCACATGATTTTCGAGGAAAGTCCTTTTTCTTTCGATCTTCTGCTTCTGCGTAAAGAACTTGTCATTTCTCTGTCTTTCCAGAAACCCTTTGTAGGCCTTTCCGGCCTCATTCAGCTGTTTTTGCAACGTAGCTCTGTCTGGCATTTGAAAACCTCGCGTTTTTATATAAGATCGGTATGGGACTGAGCGCTGCGGTCCATACTGCTGTTCCAGCCGACCACTTCCGGGAACAGATACTCATACTTGCCCATGCTGTCACGGGTCAGCATCCGCTGTTCCTTTTCAAGTTCTCTGCGCACTGCCACCAGGATCTCCAGAATACCGATCTCTTTCCCGTACTCTGCGGCAAGGTAGGCAGCCTGCATCGCAACATTTTTGATGACTGCGCCGGTAAAGCGGAATATCCTGGCAAGCTCTTTAAAGTCCACTGCCGGATCCACCGGAGCTTCCGCAGGAAACACGGAGCTCCAGATCTGGAACCGGATCTCTTCGTCCGGCTCCTTGAACAGAAGATAAAATCGGAATCGGCGTAGAAACGCCACATCGATGGAAGACATATTATTGGTGGCAAGCAGTGTTACGCCGCTGAACTCTTCGATGCACTGAAGAAGAAGTGACGACTCGATATTGGCGAAGCGGTCGTTGGAGTTTTCCGCCGAAATACGCTTGTTGAAAATAGCATCCGCCTCGTCGAAAAACAGGACGCTGTTGCTCCTGCCAGCCAGTTCGAAGATCCTTTTGATATTCTTTTCTGTTTCGCCCACGTATTTGTCCATGACCTGGGAAAGGTCCACCTTATAGAGCTCCATTTTAAGCTCATTGGCGATCACCTGGGCCGCCATGGTCTTGCCTGTGCCGGGAGGACCTGCAAACAGAGCAGTGATGCCTGCGCCGTAAGGGACTTTCTTCTCAAAATCCCACTCCTGCATGACGATGTGCCGGGTCCGGACACATCCGCAGAGATCCTTGAGAACTGCTTTATCTACGGGAGCCATTTTAAGATCGTCCCAGGTGAAGGGCGACCGGATCCTCTGGGTATGATTTTTCAGGGGATGCCCCAGCTTCGCGTAGCACACCTGATACACCAGCTCCTCTGTAACCTGCTTTTCCGGTCCCGCGAGCCTCACAGCCTGGGCCGCCGCATCCCGGATCTGCCCCGGAGTAAAAGCAAACGTATTGGAGAGGGCATCGATCCCGGCGTCAGTGATCCCCGCTTCCCCGGGAAGGACCTTCTTCCAGAGGCGGATCCTGTCCGTGCCTCGCAATTCCTTCATCGGAAGGAAAAAGCTTTCCGGCAGGTCATCCGGCACTTCCTCTGTCTCTGCGAGCAGATAGACACTGCCGGTCTCCGGCAGAAAGTTTTCACGTAAAAAGCTCTGAAGCTTCGTCCGGGCTTCTTTCTCAAAAAGCTGCAGTCCGGAGATCACTGGCACAAAGCCTGAGAGGACGCATTCTCTTCGAAGAAGGAACAGTTCAGAGTACAGCCGCTCTGTTTCATTCAGGGGCCCTGACATATCATAGAACACCAGTGTCCTGCCAGCTCCTTCCGCAAATGCTTTCATGGTGGTCCGCTTTCCGGAACCGCCTCTTCCCCATAGCACCACGGTCTCCGGCGGCATGACCTCTGTCCGCTTCAGGAGGACCTCAGCGCACTGACGCGGTCCTTCCTCTGACAGGGCGCTGTTTTCCTGTTCCGCCTTCCCGCTCTCCGCATCCATGCCGGGCGCATACAGCTGCATTCCCCGGGGCAGGTGATCTCCTTTGTCCCTGCCGAGAAGAAGGGAGACAAGCCGTCCGTCCATTACCGGAAGAAGACCGGCGATCGTCTGTCCCGAGACCTGTTCCCTGCGGAAAAGCTGTGGGAACAGACGATCAAGGCAGGGCCTCATTTCTTCCAGCATCCCATAGACCGCTGACGGGTCTTCCCGGTCTTCCGGTGCCGCAAAGATCCTGCACAGTTCGTACAGCGTCATGCTCTCCCGGCCGCACTCTGCCGCCGCAGCCGCCTCATAGGAAGGGTCCAGAGTACAGCGGAGAAGAAATCCCAGGACCAGCCGTGTAAACCAGGGCGCCCGGGTCTTCTCCATCGCCTCTTCGATCGCAAGACTCTCCCCGCACTGAAGCGTCAGCTCCGCCCGGTCCGGAACGATCCCCATCCATTCCTCCGGATCCTGCTCAGGAGAAAGGCCTCTGTCCAGCATCCTTTGACCGGGATCCCTGAATATCAGAAGATCCAGGAGCACGAACAGAGAAGACAGATATTCTCCCTTGGATTCAAATTTCATATCATTCAAATAAGTCTGTTTCGGATCCTTCATGGCGCCGTGAGCCTCTCTGACATCCCGCGAACGGGACTTGAATTCTAACCTTGCTGTACCTTTTTCTCACAATACTCCAGCAGGTATCCTGCCGCGCCGTCGTTTTTATCCGCGCGCAGCACCGCACCGAAGCCTTCCACAGCCTCTTTGAACTTCTCCTGGCGGAAAAGCTCCAGCGCCTTCTCCCATCGTGTTTTTGTCCCGCGTTTCCGTGCTGCGGACTCTTCCTTCCCGTTCAGGATCTCGTACAGATCCTCACCGCCGGAAAGCTTCCAGAGTTCTCTGGATTCCGGCACTTCAGCAGATCCTTCTCCTGTGAAAAGAGGCTCCAGCCGGTAAGTTTCCTGCAGCCGGTCCATCTCGGAGAGAAGATCGACGGTCTTCTGATCCTGCCGGACAGTCATCCGCTCCCGGACACCGATCACCGAAAGAACGCTTTTTCCCTCACTGCAGGAGATCCGGATCCTTCTGACTCCTGTTCCCTGAAGCTCCAGCCCCCGGACTTCCCTGATGAAATCCGGCACTTTGGACCTTACTTCTTCCGTAAAGATCGCTCTGATATGACGGTAACCTATGGCGATGACCGTCCCGCCCATAAGCGATGCAGCATCGACCACCCCGCTGATCAGCTTGTTTCTGTCGCGAAAAAGAACATCTCCCTGCCCGGGCGCATCCTCCAGGCCGACGTACATGGATACGCCGTTCATGACCGCCTCATCCCCGGGACAGATCTCCCGGATATCCTCTTTCCCGAACCATTTCAGCAGCACCCCGGGAAGCAGCGGTTCATACTCTTTTATGATGGAACTGACATTTGCGCCGTACTCCCGGATGCTCAGGAACATCAGCTGCACATTGTCCTGAAGTTCCCTGACCTCCGGTGTGGAAATCAGCTCTCTGACTTTTTTGCCTTCCTCTTCAGCCTTCTCCGCTTCTCCCCTGCGGATCGCCTCCATGCTGGCCTGGATCGGTTTAAAGACCCGGAGGGAATAATAGAGCATGGCGGAGACGAGCACCGCGAAAAGGATCAGTCCGGAAAGAGGGATCAGAGATATCATCATTCCCCGCCGCCGGCTGTTTCTTAATTCCTGCATCTCATAGTAATAGGCGCATATTACTGCCGAGGCTCTCCTGCCGCCTTTGCTTAAGTATGTGCTGCCGTATTTCACAGGAGATACCACCTTCAGGGGAAGCATCCTGACCCTGCGCTTCTTTTCGCCCGTTCCCAGAACGACCTCTTCGATCTTCCGGTCAAGGATTACTTTCAAAAGGGCCTGTCCCAGTTCACTTTCCGTTTCGATGGCGGATGATGTTCCCTTATCTACATTGAGTTCTGTCAGAGAACCTGTGCCTTCTGTAAAGACATAGCTTAAGTGGATGCTGTTCCTTCTTCTGGTTCTCTCCCAGTCTGTAAAACCAAAAGCGAGGGCTCCTGAAAAGCTGATATCTTCAGAAGCATAGGATTCATTGCGGACCTCCTCCAGTTCCTTCATGTCCACAGGATCGGTGCCGGACTTTGCGTCAAAAGCCAGAAAATGTTCCGCCTCCGCTTCGAGAAGCTGTTCCAGGGAAAGACGGTACATTCCGGTCTCATACCGGAGCAGTTCTTCCCTGAGTGCAAAAAGCATCGCCAGACCGCCGACAATGATCAGCAGAATAAAGATCAGCACGATCTCGGACGCCACCGGGAAAAACGGTGTGTTCCGGCGCTTCTCCCGCTTTTCTTTCAGAATTCCGTCTGACATACTGCCGGAGGCTCCTTTCTGTCACAATTCAGAATATAACTTCTGGCGGCCCGGTCTCCCGGGTTGTCGTCAATGACCCGGATCATGTCGTTCCGGGCGGTGAAGTAGTCGCCCGCCGCATAGGCCCGGATCCCATGCTCGAAGATCTTTCCGGTGCGTTCCTTTGCTTCCCGCACCTCGTGCCTGTCCGCGTCCAGCAGTTCATAAAGAGGCTGCTCCGGGACATAGGAAGCAGTTCCGATGCGGCCCAGGCAGCGGAAATGATACCGATGTCCTGTATTTCCGAGAGACAGCATGATCTTCTCCGTCAGGATCACCGGTATGTCAAGACTGCGCGCCATACTGCAGAGCGCTGCCGCTTCTCCCGTATCGATATCCGCGACGGACTTCCTCCGGGCGCTGCCAGCCACATAGAGCTGAACTGGTCCGGATGCGATCCCGACAGGTACTGTCAGTTTTCCATCTCTTAATTCCGCCTGCTCCAGCGCCGCAGCTGTGCGGAGGGCTGCTTTACAGGATTCCGGATAGACCAGTTTCATTCCCGTCTCAGTCAGAGAAGCAAGATGTCCTCCTTCATTATGAGCGATCCGGATCGCATTTCCGAAAAACTGTTCTGTTCCCTCATCGGAATCGGAGCTTCCGACAGACATACAGACAGCAGCGGCTCCGTATCCGCTTCCGTGCTCCAGGGCGTCTGCCAGGTTCTTTCCGCTGAACCGCCGCAGCAGGGTGGCAGGCAGGAAAGCTTCGTAGAAACGGCGGTAAGACTCCGCGCCGGCGCTCTGTTTTTCCAGAGTGTCCGCCATTTCATTGAAACATATCGCAGTCAGGGAGATCTCGTTATGTCCTTTCACCTCTGCCCTTGCGGAAAGATCGCCCCCCGCGAAGGCAGCCACTGCTCTTGTCAGTCCGGAAAGCGGCTTCAGACAGCGCAGGATGGTAAACAGCATGACCGCAAGCATCACCAGACAGATTGCAAGGCAGCTCCTGTTGACCACTTTCCTCTGCCTGTACATGCTGTACATGATCCCGCTCACCGGCATTCTGGCACCGACCAGGACCCTGCGTCCTGAGCTCAGGTCCACGGGGACAAAAACTTCGGCATATTTTTCCCGGCTCAGGATAGAAATATAGCTTCTGGTTTTTCCGTCGGCGAATATACGGTCAAGAAGGGTGCGGAGGGATCCGTCGGGAACGAACATAACACTGTCTTTGCCTGATGTGCTCCGGCTGACCAGAACAACGGAGCCGAACTTTTTACAGACAATACAATATTCTTCACTCCGGGCCAGATCCATGAGACTTTTTTCCTCTGCAGGAGCCATGGATATGGCCTGGTGCTTCGTGAGAGCGGCGCGTCCTTCCGTCTTCCATATCTCGTCCAGATTCTCCGGACTCAGCATCTCGTCTTCTGTCAAAAGGCGCTCCAGCAGTTCAGGATCCATGAACCTGCCCTGCTGGGCCGCTGCATTCGCACAGTGAAACAGTACGTTCCTGCAGCCATAGGCATATAGATAGTGCCGAAGCATCTCATTGAATCCGGGCATGATCAGCACCATCAGAAAGATCGAAAAGAAGCTGACCCGGATCATCAGCCACGGTACTTTTCCGGCTCTCGATACCGATACCCCGACAGCATTCAGGAATCTGTACAGAAGAACTGCCGCCGCCAGCGCGATCAGCAGACGGACTGCGGTCCTTCCGGAAGACCGAATCACGCCGGTGACCGTCCTCACGGTCTCTCCCCGGATCAATGAGATCTGGAGAGCACCATTCTGTTCCAGTATCCTCAGTTTTGTCACAGGAAGCGCAGTCCCATGCTGCAGATCGTATAATTCTTTGACAGGTCCGCCTGTCCTTGCCGCTTCCTCTGCCGTGACGTTCTCCTCCGGCACGATAAAAGCTTCTTTCGTATCCTCTTCTTCCTGCTCCTCTTCCTGCTCCTCTTCGCCGCGGGTTCCTGCCGGTGCCTGCCATACATATCCGACCGCCTGCGTCAAACTGTCCGTTTCCGGTATTACGTTTTCTCCTTCCGTATTCTCAGAAGGCGCATCAAAAGAGAGCGCCGGAGAAGGAGTCTGCCCCGTTTCTTTCCTGATCCTGTTAAGAACAGGATCCCAGGAATATCTCTGAAGGACAACACTCCCGTCTTCACGGATCAGCCTTTCCGTAAAATAAGGCTTTCCATCTGTGGATATATACGGATCTTCAAAGGAACTGACTCCCCGGTCGGTCAGGTGCGGCCTGCGGATAAAGTTTCCTCTCCCTGTCTCCGCGGAGACCAGGAATATCTCTGAAGGACAACACTCCCGTCTTCACGGATCAGCCTTTCCGTAAAATAAGGCTTTCCATCTGTGGATATATACGGATCTTCAAAGGAACTGACTCCCCGGTCGGTCAGGTGCGGTCTGCGGATAAAGTTTCCTCTCCCTGTCTCCGCGGAGACCAGGAATATATCCGAATCCGGCCCGGTCTCATTGATTCCGCAGATCATCTCCCCTCTGGAAAAGGCACTTTGGATCGCGGTAAAACGCATCGAATTATCCAGGAAGATAATGATCGCAATGGTAAGAAATACCAGCGCCGCGGTCATCAGACATCCCCGGCGGAGCCGTACATCTGTTCTGTTCATAGTCAAGGTACCTGAATATTTGTCGTGGCAGGATTGGTGATCTGGATCACACCCCCGTATGCGCACATCAGTTTGCAGGTGTTATTCAATGCCGGCTTGCCGCCGATGAGGACCGTCGGTGATCCGGGGATCCAGGGTCCCGGGATCACCGGAATGCATGGCATCGGAGTCAGCACGCCCATGGCGGCAGCCGTCGCCGCAGCCACTGCCGGATTGGCGGGGGACCGACACAGTCCGAAGGGCATGACATTCACCAGCGGAACATTGTCCATGATGGTCGCCAGCGGCGTATTGGAGACGACTCTCGCCACCGGAAGCACATTCAGCACGGAGGGTGTCATCCCGAAGCTGCAGGTCAGCATCGCACCACCGCAGACACAAAAGCTCATATTACTGTTCTCCCGTTCTTTCGTCTTGCCGGTCCGGATACATCTGTCCGGGCGTCAGTTCGATCTCGTACACCTCTGAGCTGTCCCACCCGGTGAGATCCAGTTCCGCATCCCTGTCTTCGTATATGGTCCCTCTGCATCGGATCATTACTTTGCTTTCCGGCAGCCCGAAAAATACCCGATAGGCATCTTCCTTGATGACAGGCGGTTCCGCTCCCGGGATCGATACTTTCGCATTGCTTCCTGTGACCGGTCTTCCGGTCTCCTTGTCGATGCAGCGCACCACCAGCGTGCGCCCTGAGGAGATCCTGTCTTCCTGCTGCCGGTCTCCCCGCTGCGCGATGCCTTCAGAAGGCACTGCCTGACCAAGGAAGATATCGATATCCTTGACGCGCTTTGCAGTCTGGATCACCTTCGTGGACGTGATCTCCACCGGCAGCACCCGGTAAAACAGAGACAGCCTGTAGGATTTGTTCGGGAAGGTCCAGAGACGGATCTTTTCTGAAGCATCGATCCGTTCCATTTCGATCCTGGTCCGCATCGGAGCGCCGTAAAGAGCGCTCGTCATTCCCAGAAAGGAATTATCCGACAATGCCTGTATGACCTTCCCCAGGATCCTGTGATCCTCTTCCGAACGATACCTCAGGTCACCTGAAGAATAAGCTGTGATCATGTAGTGGAGGGTCAGAAAAGTGGAAGGGAAGGTCTGTCTGCGGGAATCCAGGTTCACCATCCCGCGCTCTACAAGGTCATCATTTGGGCCGATGTCGTAAAGATGCACACCGATGGTAAAATCGCCGTGATCTTCCGGACTGCAGAGACCGATGGCGCCGGAATGCATCAGGACATCCGGGACCAGTTCCCGGTTCAGAATGGACACGATCCGGTTTCCGACTTCACTGATCGAACTGAACCCCATCTGTGATCCTCCTCTGTTTCTATCTGTAACCTTAATTCTCTCTGTTCCTTAAGTTGATGCCGGGTCCCTTCTCCTCCGGCCGGTGCTGTCTGCCCGAAGAAGACCCGCTGTTCCGCCGGGGAGTGCTGTTCTCCTGAGGAGCGCTGCTTTCCTGAGGAGCGCTCCCCACAGCAGCGCTGCTGTCTGTGTTCTGAGAAGGCCCGATACCAAGGTTCACTCCGGGTTCGGCTGCTGTGCCGCTGCCTCCGGAATTGCTGCCGCTGTTTCCGCCTCCGGACTGATTCACGCCGGAAGCGGCGTCCGCCGCCTGGTTCAGATCCGCCTGGCTGGTGACCAGAACACCGTTCCGGAACTCACCCTCCTGGGCTACCTTGCCCGTTGACGCATCATACAGTTTTCCGGCCCCGTTAAACGCGCCGAGACTGAACTCCCCTTCATAAAGCTTTCCTCCGGAAGAAGGATCATAAAGGATCCCCTTGCCGTCGTAGACGCCGTTTCGGAATCCTCCTTCGTAGGTCTTCTTCTGAGTGCCCGGATCATAGAGGAAGCCGTCCCCCTGGTAGACCCCCTTTGAGAAATCGCCGTCGTAGATCATCCGGCCGCTGCCGGGATCATAGGCCTTTCCTTTTCCTTCCCGTTCTCCTCCCAGAAAGCTTCCCTCATAGACCAGCGTGCCGGCTTCGCTGTAGCTCCTGCCGTCCCCTTCATACTTTCCTGCCTTGAAAGCGCCGTCATAGAGCAGATTTCCTGCTTCGCTGTACAGTTTTCCCTGTCCCTCGTAGATCCCTTTTGCGAATTTTCCTGAATAAAGGACCCTGCCGCCGGTACCGTAGAGAGTGCCTTCGCCCTCGTACTCACCTTTTGAGAAACTGCCGCTGTAGACCTTTTCACCGTCACTGCTGTAGCTTGTCCCGTTTCCTTCGTAAAGCCCCTTTGCAAAAGTCCCTTCGTACACGGTCTGTCCGTACTGGTCAAACAGCGTCCCTTCGCCGTCATACTCCCCCTTCGAAAAGTGCCCTTCGTAGAGAATGCTGCCGTCCTCATTGTAGAGACTGCCTTCTCCATCGTATTTTCCGTCGTTCACCTCACCGGTGTAGAGAAGCGCGCCGCTGTCGCTGTAAAGCGTCGTGTAGCCCTTCTGGAAATAGCTGTCCTTGTACTCCCCCTCCGAGATCACGGAACCATCATGGTAACCCCGACCGGTCCCCTCAGGATTTCCTGCCTTGAACATTCCTTCATAGACAGTCTCACCATTCTTATAGAGGGTCCCCTGTCCTTCGTAGAGCCCTTTGACGAAGTCCCCTTTGTACAGAACGCTGCCGTCTCCGGCGTAGAGCGTCCCGGGGCCTTCGTACAGCCCCTTTGCAAAGCTTCCCTCATACTGTACGCTGCCATCATTGAAATAAAGCGTACCCTGGCCATCGAACTGATTGCCGCTGAAATTTCCTTTGTACCGGAGGCCGCCCTCTTTATAGTAGAGTTCCCCGTATCCCTGGTAGACCTCCATCTGGAAAGTCCCCTCATACCGGGTGTTTCCGTCGTAGTCGTACAGTTTTCCGAAGCCGTTGATGCGGCCTGACTGAAGTGCTCCCTCAAAGAGGACCTTGCCGCTGGAGCGGTCTGTGAGTCTCACCTTTCCCGTGTAGGAAGGAATGTCCACAGAGTCGATGGGCATGGTCCTTGTAAAAAAGCGCGACCGCACCGGAGGCACCACGTAGTTCAGGATCAGGGCTGGTGTTACGATCAGCACAAGCAGCATAAGATAGACCACCACCCGCGCCACATAGTACTGTCCGGCGTCCACATACTCCCTGATCGACTCCGGCGGTTTTGTCAGGTTTTTTACACTCTCAGTGACGTCATTGGCTGCCTTGCGGGCGACTGACTGCCCGGTAAACGCGTTCCTGACGTACCGGATCGCGGACTGAACGGGCATCGTTACTGTCCGCATGACCCGGATCACCGCGGTGTAGACCATATTGGTAAAACCCTGGGGATCGTTGAATTTACTCATTTTGCCACCCCCGATCCCGTTTTTCCGTCATTTCCGGCTTTGCCCGCTTCATCCGTTCCTTTCGCCGCTCCGGAGCCGTTCTCCGCTCCGGCAGTTTCACTCACGATCTGCAGGTCGCCAACCGACTTGTAGACATCCTTGTGTGCCGGCGGTGCCACAAAATTTCTGATCGAAAGCACCAGATACGCGATGGCGATCAGGATCACTACTACAAAGAACATGCTGCGCAGGAAACGGACAGCCGCTTTGATCTTCTCCCAGATGCGGTAGGGCAGGCTCATTCCTTCCATGGAATCCTCGTCCCTGAGAGCCAGCTCAGCGGCCAGAGGCTCGTACGCCTGATAGAGGGCCATGTTCGTCGGAAACTCGAGCTGGCTGATCCTGTCAAGGAAGGGCCTCAGCTCCGGCACACGCTCGTCCTTCAGTTCTTTCGCAAAGAGCTCATCCAGAACGAACCTGAGTTTCCTGTGTACCTTCGCCGTATCCGCTTTTTCAAAATTCTTCAGATTCGCAAGCTCAAAGACAAAGCTGCAGTCATTCGCTTCTGTAAAACAGACGTGGTCCGTATCCATAGCGCCCAGAGCAAAGAAATCCGGAACATCAGAAAGGATCAGCCGCTCCAGCAGTTTTTCCCCCATGTTGAGACGGGCTTTCAGGGTCAGGCCGCCTTCTTCCAGGATCTCCTTCAGCGTCCTTGCTTTCTGCGCACCGCAGTCCAGCACGACCTGCATGTATCCGCCTTCATTGGCGTACTGCACCAGCTCCCGGAAGCTTCCTGCCTTGTAGATATCCGACAGATAACGGATGAGCCCGGTATCCACCTCCGGGAGCGGGATCCTGACGATACGGCAGAATCTGCCGTCATCTTCCGCCACATTTGTACAGACATACTGAACCAGGCCATGATCCGAAGAAATGGTCTGCTGTACAAAATAATTCCGGTCCAACACCCGAATGATCATAGATCGCCCTGCTCCTGTCCTGCTCAGATTCTGTTATTGCAACTGTTCAGCACCCCAGACTCGGGATGCATTGCATCCCTCGTTGTAGGTGTCATTCTCTTACGATCACAAACACGGAATTCCTGATGCTCGGCATCTCCTGGCAGAAAGCCGCCACCTCGTAGATACCCTCGGTGTCAGGAGCCGTGTACCTGCCGTCCCTGGTGACAGAGCCGCCGTTCGGAGTGCACACCTCCCAGAGGATCGTCATCCCCTCCAGGTTCTCTGTCTCCGTGCGGAAGTATCTGCTCTGCATCACCTTCATCTCCGGTTTGTCCGGGAGCACGCGGATATGCGCTTCCCTGCCCTGGACCTCTTCATCCGGAATACGCTCAGCGACCCATCTTACCTGAACGCTCTCCAGTACTGACGGCTCCAGGAGACGGATGCCGATCATGAAGCTGCCGCGCTCGCAGTTCACCTTGGAGGCGAGTTCTGCCTTCAGCTTCACATCGTCAAAGATCTCCGCGGACCCTGCATACTGGAAGCCGTCAATATCCAGACTCAGACTGATCTTCATTCTGCCGAGTCCGAGACCGTGGACGATCTCTCCGGAGAAGTACTTTTCACCTGCTTTTCCGCCGATCCCCAGCGAAATGACGCAGGTGCCGGAAGCCGTATCCTTCCGTCCTCCTCTGTTCCTGCTGCCGGTCTCAGCGGTTTTCCCGCCCTCCTGCCGGACAGACTGCAGTTCCCGCACTTCTTTCAGAATCCGCTCTGTGATCCCCATGTTCAGGAACGCACTGTATACGCGCTGCTCGAAGGGGACTGTCTCCACACGTTCCAGCAGAAAACCATGGCCTGTGGGGACCAGATAGAACTTCGCAAGATAAATGCCCCGGGGATAGGAAGTCCCGAGAATATGATTCATCCCATTCTGGAAATAGCTCTCCACCAGCTCCCGGTAGGTGTCACGGCTGCTGATGCGGATCTTGCCCCGGATCTCATTTCTGGAGTGGAGGTCTCTTCCGCCCTGGGTGATCTTCAGTCTGTAAGGCGGAAGGATCAGCTCTCCCATGCCGTTTTCTACGGAAAAAGCTTCCATGGGGAAACGAAGTTCCGCCCGGTCGCCGGCTTCCTTCAGAGAACCGCTCCAGCTTCCCTGCAGGGTATCCTTCCCGTCGCAGAGAAGACAGATCAGCGATTCTGTAAAAGATAAAGCCAGATCATTCACTGCTTTTTTCGCCTCGATGCGGACGATGATATCAAAGCGTTCCCCTGCCTGAACGAAAGCCGGCATCAGCTGCGTGACCGCCATCTCCTCGTTTTCAAAGATCGTCAGCCTCAGGTCCGCCATGCTGGCCAGCGTATCCCCGTCCTCTTCATAGGGATCCGAAGTAAGGTAAAGGCGATACCCCTCCCTGATCTTCTCATAGACCTGTCCCTGCTTTCCGGCCCCCATGCCTCTGGAAGGATAGACGTCCTCCTCCTGATAGGCAATGCAGAGATAAGCTGCATCCGAGGAGGACTGCTCCTGCAGCTGTTCGTAACCGTCCATCTGGTCAAGCCGCAGTACCGCCGGCTGGCTCACAAGGATCTCTCTTCCGACTTCGTCCAGTGCCAGTCCTGCTTCCACGGAAAAGCTCTTCTCGTCCATCCGGACGACCTGCAGACCGGACACGACACCGGTCCCGTGCAGAAAGCGGTTGATGAGCCTCCGCTTGTCATTCATATATTTCTGCTCGGAAACGAAATCCTGCTGAGTCATCAGCTTTCCGTAATAATACTGATTTCGTTCAAACGGAAAATACTGCAGATTTTTCATTCTTCCGCCTCTCTGCCGCCCAATACGGCCAGTCCTGCCGGTGAAGTACCGTCAAGCTTCATTTCTCCTATTTCAGTCATAGCGCTGTTCACGCCCACATATACGTCAAATCCGATCTGCATTCTCTGCCGGAGCGGCACCACCCGCACATCCAGTCCTGCGGGCATCATGTGTCCTATGATCCTTCGAAGAGAACCGTATTCTCTCGCATCCCTCAGGAAACGCTCATGCACCCCCACAGTGACAGTGCCCGGCGGATCCTCTTCTTCCCGGATCACCGGCTCCTCTCCGGTATAGAGTTTCAGACTCTCCCGGAGTCCCCCGAGAGTCCCGCGCATGGCCTCAAACTCCGGGATCCTTGCGATCAGGACCCTGAGTCTGTCGTCCGGCCACAGGTAGCTGTCCTTCACATCGTGCCATTCCGCCAGTTGCTCCAGAAGGGCGCGCGGACAGGTCTCCGGACACATCAGTCCCGCGCTTTCACGGATCTCTCTGTCCCTGTCATCGTAAAGGCTCTGGAATATCCCCAGAAAGCGTTCCGTAAAATCCGCACCTTCCGCATCCATCCGATACACTGCCGGCAGGTAATCCAGCCAGCTCCGCTTCGGAAAATACAGGCAGATGCTCCCGCAGGAAAGCTCGGCTTCCTGCCGGAACATGGTCAGCATGATAAACAGATATCTGCCGGTGATCCCGTTCAGCAGCACGTCGCTGTTTCCGACAAAGCGTTTCTTCAGAAGCGGTCTGAAGAGCTTCTCCTTCTCGTCTTCGGGAATCTCCGTATCCTTGATGAGATCCTGGAGCTTTCGGTGCCTTCCTCCGACCATCATCCAGTCCTGCCCGGATGCGTATACCGCAAGCTGCAGGGCAGCGCCGGCATTCCCCGGTGCGTCCAGGACCGCACGGCCCCACTCTGTCTCCTCTTCCCTGCTGTCAAACACCCTCGAGATAAAACACAGGGAAGAACTGCCGTCCGGGAACCCAAGTCTTCCTTCCCGGAATACGCCTCCCCGGAGATATCCCCGGTCAAAATCCATCTGTTTGTTAATGACAAAATAACTCATCGTTCACTCACCTGGTAATGATTCAGGATGACTTCGATCCTTCCGGGCAGAAACACGCCGCTGACCGGCGGGATCAGGTCCCGGTTGTGGTTCCGCCGGATGCCGGCTGTCCTCGGGTTCATGGCGAGCACCCTCAGGATCCGGACACAGGGAAGTGCGTCCAGCCGCCCGAAAAGTTCACTGTACAGCAGCGGTTCGCCGTATACCGTTTCCTTCTCCCTGAACCACTTCCGGATCTCCTTTTCCAGAATATCAGCGGAATCCCTGTACTGTGGGGAGGGAATGACCTCGACTTCTGTATCCACATAGATATAGCGGGGGGTATGGAGCCTGAGACGCGTCCCTATCAGGCGCCGGTCCTCCAGCCAGGCGGAAATGGCTTCTTTCTGCCGCTCCGTCAGCACCGATGTTTTCTTTCCGTCCCCCGGCCGCACCACAAGATGCACCGTGCCTGGATCTCTGCTCTCCGTCCACGCGCGGCAGGAGTGCAGGCAGAGCCCCGGTGTCTCCATGGCCAGCTGTTCATAATCCCTGAGTGTCACCGCCCGCCAGATCCTGTCCTTTTCCCGGAGGATCCTGAGCAGCGTTTCATCCCTGCTCTCCGGGTCTCTTCCTGCTTCCAGAGAACGCGCCACCGTAAAGATCCTCCCCGAAAGGCCCGGCTCTCTGCATACAAGTTCCGTGTGTTCCTTCACATTGCCGGCGGCCCCGGCTGTTTCCTCGAATTCCATGAGAAGGATCCTTCCCTCCGGGGGAAGGCCATGCCAGCCGCTGCCGAAGCGCACTGTTCCGGAGATCTCATCCGGGAAATAGCACCTGTCCTCCGGGCCGCATGCATACAGTTCGTCAGTCCGCTCCCAGGGAAGCATTTTTCCGGGATGCATGACATCCTCCGCCTCGATCTTCAGGCTCCCGGCGAGAAAACGTTCCGCAGGCAGCGGAAAGGTCTGGTCCGGAAAACCTGTTCCGAAACCCAGCTCATATCCCTCCGGCCACACATGGGTCTTTCTCTGGACCAGTTCGATCTGGGACAGACTTAATGCCGTCATGACAGGCGGTACGTCATATTCACCGGAAGCCAGCGTGATGCGGAGTTCTGTCCCGCCCTCCGCGGCTGCTCTTCCACGGTCCATGCGGAAGGATACCCGTCCGGAGTACAGCATGCCTCTGGTCTCATCCGAAAGAACAGTCAGTTCCCGGTAGCCTCCGGCAGTCCGGTATTCCCATTTCAGATTCACAAACGCTGCGCCGCCGGCCTCAGCGCCCGGATTCCTGCCGTTCTCCAGAAAAGAGAACGCTATCCGGTAAACGCTTTTTTCCTTCAGCTGCCCAATAATAAACAAGCGGAGAGCTGATCCCGGCTCCTGCCAGGTACCGAAGGGTGAGAAGCGGAACTGGCCCTGATAACGAAGCTGTCTCTCCTCCAGACTGAACCCCTCTTCTCCCCCCGGCCCCTGCTGTACTGCTCTCAGGATCTCCGCGTCCGGGATCCGTTCCTCCTCCGCGGTCTCAAAGGGCAGGCCGCCGGATTCGAAAAGCGTCCCTGCCGGGATCGTAATCTCTCCTCTCTTCAGACGGTCGTCCTTTTTCATCTCCGCCAGGATCCTCGCGGAACGGCGCCCCAGCGGGCGGAATCCTGCCAGGCGGAAAAATGCCCGGTAGTGGTCATCACCCAGCTGTTCCATAAAATACTGCTGGTTTTCTCTCAGCCAGGCAAACAGCTCGAGAAAGGTCATTCCGGGATCATGATAATTATAATCTGTCCATTCCGGATAAATGCCCGCGATCCTGTTCCGGTATTCCTCTATGAGGTTTTCGAATGTATCATTGTCCAGAGTCATTCCCGGAAGCATTCGTTTTCCTCCCCGGCAAAACTGCCGTTATGATCTGTGTTTTCCTATCTTCTCTGAAGCCGGATGACGTGAGTGCCGTTCACCGGGAGCACAAACGCCTCCTGCCGCACTTTTTCGAAATCCACGGACGGGCAGCCGGATCTTTTCAGACGTTTCGCCAGGACCACCAGCCGGTTCAACCCCTCGATTCCTTCTGTCGAACGGATCAGGGACTCCAGCTGGAAGCGCTCCGGAAGCTCACCGATCTCCCAGCCTTTCCCGTCGAAGTTTCCCCGGATGGGATCCAGAAATCCCGCGATCCTCTCCTGGAGACTTTTCTGAATACGGTACAGTTCCTGGTAATCCCGGATCTCCGCGTCGATCTGCAGGGAAAGCTCTATAAGCTCCGGTTCCCGGATCCGGAATTCTTCCCCGGTGTGCAGTGAAGCCGGAAGCTTGTCCTCAAACCAGGTGTACAGTCTTTTTTTCATCCCCTCAAAGCCGGCCCCGCGGTCCATATAGTCCTCTGCGAGCAGCACCAGCGTCACTGCGCCCGGCTCCCGCTGTCCGTCGGCCCCCACGCAGGAAAAGCACCTGGCCTTTCTGAGGCTTCTGGCCGCTCCGAGGGCCAGCTGTTCAAAGTCCTGTTCCGTGACCGCCCGGAAACGGTTCTTCCTCTCGGCAGCGGCTCGTTTCATGGCTCCCTGTACTGTCTCCCTGTCACAGGCACCGTACAAAGGCATGGGATTGAAAACAGTGCTGACATAACCCTCCGTCAGCTCCAGTCCCGTGACCGTCCCCGCAGGAAGACAGCTCCTGCTTCCTCCGCCGACGGAGTATTCCACAAAGATCCCTTCATTTACGCCGGGCGCCGGTACTTTGCCGTGGGCTCCTCCGCCGAAGGTGAGCTTCCCCTCGTTTTCATTCAGGAGATAGACTCTTGCGCCTGGTCCGTGCTTCCGGAGACTGTCCGTGCGCTTCCATCGGATCCAGGAACCGCTTCGGCCCCCGTTCTCATCGGTCACTTCCCGGTATCTTCCTTCCGCCTGGAGCGCTTCCGTTTCATCCCGGGGCAGCCGCTCGTCTTCCCGCACCCAGAGCTCAAGTTTGAATATATTCTGGTTCAGGAGCTGGATCTCAGCTCCGTCCTCCCAGTTTTCCATGGTCCAGTACTCGGTGATCCCGTGCCGCAGTGTGCAGATACCTGCTCCGTTCAGGTACCATCCCAGGATCTCCGGCGTCTCCTTTCCGCTGCTTCCGCGTCCTGCCCGGACCGCGCGGATCCAGTAAAGATCCCTGCCGAACATACGGTGCTTCACTGCGTCCGGGATCCCGGAGAAGGTCACCGTCCCCGTCATGCGGAAATTCTCGGTGCCGTCCGCAGGACGCAGGGGACTGAATCCCCCGTCCTTAAGGTATTCCCAGCTGATCTCCGGCAGTCCCTCATCCAGAGTCTGCCGCATCTCCCAGAGTAAACGCACCGGCCCCTCCATCGGAGGCTGCCGGAAGCCGAAGTACATGGCAGGACGACGGTCCGCCGAAGTCCTTACCAGACACATGCTTCTGCCGGAAAGACGCTCCCGCTTCACGGAAAAGAGGTCCTCCTCCAGCTGATTGACCGCAAAGCCGTACTCAGGTTCATTTCCCTTATCGTCAAGGCGGCAGGAGACTGAAATGTCGGAAATGACCGGAGAGATATACTGTCCTGCTGTCCGGAAGGCATTGTTCACCTTCAGGATCCGTGCCCGGATATAGTATCCCTCCCCCGACCCGGTCAGGATCATCGACAGATCATCCGGGCAGGTGAAGCGTATTTTTTTCAGCTGCCGGGAAGTCCCCCGGGCAGTGCTGAAAAGATCCCTGTACTCGTGCCCCGGGAAGAGGCGGGCCCAGCCGCTGCCGTTGTAGTATTCCCAGATGACTTCCTCGATGGTGATGTCATATTCTTTTTCCGCTTTCAGCGCTTCCTTCGGCATGATGAGCTTCCAGTTGAAGCCCTCATCTTCCCCTGTATCCACGGGGATCCTGGCAAATTCCTCCTCAAAACTCAGCTCGATATCGGCGCCTTTCTTTGAAAAAGCATCGCCGGCGCCGATATACAGTTCGTCATATACGGAGAAGCGCTCCCCGAAAGCAAACATCGGCTCGTCCACAGGCTGGTCCGCCCCGACGGAAAACACTGTATCCGGCCTGGCTGCCGGACATTCCATCCCCAGGGAGATGCGGAACGGAGAAAAACTCTCCAGGCCCCGGGCATCCAGGATCTCGCAGCCGAGCCAGAATCCTGTCACGCCCGCGTGCTCCGTCTCCTCCCAGAGGTCATGCTCCGCTGTCTTTTTGATCCAGAGACGGTCGTTCTTCAGAGTGACCTCCGTAAGGTACTCGACCATTTCCTCGCCGGTCTCGTAGAAAAAGCGCACGGCGCCGGAATCCGTAAAGCGGGACAGCTGGTTCTCCGGCAGCGGTTTTCCGTCCATGTCAAAGAATCCCAGGACGATGCTCCCGTGATTCCGGATCCGGAAGATCCAGGGGTGACTGAGGTAAAAGACGTGATGCTCCTGATTGTCCGCCGACATGCCGAAAAGCGGAAATCCCCCGGTCTCCTCCATCTCCGTGTCGTATAGGAGACCGATATAATCACGGTCCCCCCGGGTCTCGATGATCGTGTCGAGAGTATTCGGCACCACGAAGATATCTTCCTTCAGTTCCACGGGCACAGGATTGCCCAGATCATCTTCTTCGTCGGCTCGGAGCAGCGTCCCCGCCGGAAGCATGGAGCCCTCCATTTCCTCTCCGGCAAGTTCAAAGACCGCATAGCCCTCCGCGGGCACCGCAGACCTCATGGA
>Ga0256407_10005817_pt1 | contig 19442 bp, 10 predicted proteins | sample RumenRJG_04DNA_FD_193489 | JGI IMG/M metagenome (GOLD analysis project Ga0256407, IMG submission 193489) | Bovine rumen microbial communities from Lethbridge, Alberta, Canada - RJG_04 | ecosystem: Host-associated > Mammals > Digestive system > Stomach > Rumen | place: Canada: Alberta... | reverse complement strand
AGAAAAAAAAAATCAAAAAAAAATAAAAAATAAAAAAAAAATCATTTAAAAAAATGAGTTACTCCAAATACCGAAATGTATACGGTCAAGTAAAAAAAGAAAAATTTTCAGATATGGACATATGTGAAATGTCAAGCGAAGGTCAACTAATGGCAGCAAACACAAATTTCTTAGCAATATCCTGGAATTCATCAGGTGGAAGTGTAGCAATTTTCGAAGCAAACAACCCAATACGTTGTCCAGCAGATCTCCCATTAGTTCGTGGTCACAAGGGTCCAGTTGTTGATGTGAAATTTTCTCCATTTCGTTCTGATTTAATGGCAACTGCATCAAATGATAATACAGTTAAATTATGGGAAATTCCACAAGGTGGTTTAACTAAAGATTTAAATGAAGAATTACAAAATTATTCTGGTCATGGTAGAAAAGTTTCTTTTGTTAATTTTAATCCTGTTTGTTCTGATATTATTGCTAGTGCTTCATTTGATAATACACTTCATGTTTGGAATATGTTAAAAGCTGAAAAAATATCAAAAGTTACTTTAAAGGAATATCCAACATCAATGGAATGGAATTATAATGGTTCACTTATTTGTTGTACTGCCAAAGATAAAAATATTTATGTTTCTGATCCTAGAGCTGATAAAATTATTGTTACTACTAAAGCACATGATAGTCCTAAAACTATGAAAATGACTTGGATTAGTGAATATGAAATTATTTCTACTGGGTTTAATAAGTCGAATACTAGAGAAATGAAATTATGGGATATTAGGAAAGTTAAAGATGATTTAAGTATTGAAAATCCTGTTCAAAATCTTACTATTGATCATCAAAGTGGAATTCCAACTCCTTATTTTGATTATGATATTAAAATTTTATATGTTTTCGGTAGAGGAGAAGGAAATATGCATTTTTATGATTTAAATGATGGTACTGTTAAACCTTGTAATGATTATTTATCTAGTGATCCTACTGATTCTGTTGTTATGTTTGATAAAAAAAGTATGGATTATAATAAATGTGAACTTGATAGATTTGCTAAATATTCTAGGAAGAATATTTTTTATTTGTCTTTTAATTATCCTAAGAAAAATCCTGAGTTTGATGAAAGTTTATATCCACCTACTTTCTCTGGTGAACCTTCTTTAACTTTAAATGAATGGATAGGAGGAAATAATAAGGATCCTATGAAGAAAGATATTAGACAAATTGAAAATAAATGGGTAAGTCAATCTCAGAGTTTTGAAAAAAAAGTTGAACCTAATCCAGAAGAAGTTGCTAAAAGTAATAAAGAAAAGAGAAGTGAGTTAGAAAATGAAATTGTTAAATTGACAAAAAGAATAAATGAACTCGAAAATGAGAATAAGCAATTAAAAAAAGAAATTGAAAAAGCAAAATCAATGGGATCAACAACAACAGAAATGCCTAAAAATGAAGAGGAACCTCAAACAACAGAAATACCTAAATCTGAAGAAGAACCTCAAACAACAGAAATGCCTAAAAATGAAGAAGAACCTCAAACAACAGAGATACCTAAAAATGAAGAGGAACCTCAAACAACAGAAATGCCTAAAAATGAAGAGGAACCTCAAACAACAGAAATACCTAAATCTGAAGATGAACCTCAAACAACAGAAATGCCTAAAAATGAAGAGGAACCTCAAACAACAGAAATACCTAAATCTGAAGAGGAACCTCAAACAACAGAAATACCTAAATCTGAAGATGAACCTCAAACAACAGAAATGCCTAAATATGAAGGAGATACTAATTTGGATTCACCAAATCAATAAAAAAATTAAGAGAAAAATCATTTTTTATCAAATTATTTATCTTATTAGTTAAAAATTTTCTATTTATAATACAAAATAAAAAAAAAATTTATTCATTATTTAATTTAAAAAAATATTTTTTTTTAAAATACAAAAAAAAAATAAAAAAATGGAATCAACAATTCAAAAACCCAAAATATTAATTCCCTTAGAAGAAATAGAAATAATCCCTCCACCATCACAAGAAGAATCTGAAGGAAAAACTCTAAATATAAACATAGGAATATTAGGTCATGTAGACAGTGGAAAAACCTCATTATCAAAACTCTTATCATCAATAGCATCAACAGCAGCATTTGATAAAAATCCTCAAAGTAAAGAAAGAGGAATAACATTAGATTTAGGTTTTTCAGCTTTATATTTAAAAACTCCAATTTCTTTAAAAAAATATTTTCCAAATAATATAAAATTAAATAAAAGTGATTTTATTCAAATTACAATAGTTGATTGTCCTGGACATGCATCTTTAATTAAAACTGTTATTGCTGGTTCTTCAATTATTGATACTATGATTTTAGTTATTGATGCTATTAAAGGTATTCAAACTCAAACTGTTGAATGTATTGTTCTTAGTGAAATTTTATGTGAGAAAATTACTATTGCTTTTAATAAAATTGATTTATTGAAAAATGATAATGAAATTAAAATTAAAATTGGTAAATTGGAAAATATTTTTTCAAAAAGTAAATTTGGAAATGATATTTCTATTATTCCAATTTCTACTTTGAATAAAGATGATAATGCAATTAAAAATTTATTAAAAAGTGTATTATTATGTATTAATTTTGAGAATTTAGATAATAAAAATAATGATAATTTACTTGCATTTATTGATCATTGTTTTAAAATAAAAAATAAAGGAACAATTATAACTGGAACAATTATTAAAGGATCAGTTAAAGTTAATGATGAAGTTTTTTTCCCTGAATTAATGGATAAAAAACAAGTTAAAGAAATTCAAATTTTTAAAAAAAGTGTAAAATTCGCAAATAAAGGAGATCGTGTTGGAATGCTTATTAAAAATTTAGATAATGATAAATTAGAAAGAACTATAATTTGTTCTCCTTCATCAAATGAATGTATTTTAACTGAAGGAGGATTATTTTTTATTAAAAAAATTAAATTATTTAAAAGTGAATTAATTTCAGGGAATAAATATTATTTAATGATAGGAAATCAAGGAGTAAATGCAAAATGTTTATTTTTTAGTAATAATGATGAAAAGGATATTTTTAATATTTTTGATATGAAAAATATTAAAAATTCAAAAATTGATATTAATAAATTTTATAATAAAGAATATTCTTATATTCCAGAAATTAAAGTTGAAGAAAATAATGAATATGAATTAGCTTTTATTAAATTTGATCAAAAAACAATTATTCCTAATAATATGATTTTTTTAGGAAGTAAAATTGATATTGATATAACACAAAAAACAAATAGATTAGCTTTTTATGGTAAAATGTTTGATAATAATATTAAGAATATTGTAGATAAATTAAAAATATTTAAAATGAAAGTTAAAGAAGGGAAAATTTTAAGATTAGTTGATGATGATAAAATTGCTATTGTTAAAGGTTTATTTAAAAAAGATAATATTAATATTTCTAATGATTTTATTGGGAAAGAAGTTAATATTAAAGAAGATGAAAAAAAAGAAATTGTTGGTAAAATTTTGTCAACTTTTGGACAAAGTGGGAAAATTAAGATTGAGTTTAATGAAATATTATCTAATATAAAATTAAAAGATTTAGATGGTAATGATATAACTTATAAAAATTTTAATATAGAATTAAGTTATAAAAAATATATTAAATTGAATAAATTTTAAATATTTATATTTTAAATTTGGGAAAATTTTAATTAAAAAAAAATTGAATATATATAAAATTAAGAAAAAAAAGAAGATTTTTCTTTTGGATTTATTTGTATTATAAAGGCTGTTGATTTACTTTTTTTAACTAATTGTTTTTTAAAAAAAGTTGTATTTGAATATCTATTTCCAATCATAATTTTTCTATCAACTGAATTTCTAGAATTAAACTTTTGATTTTTTTCATTTGAAGATGTTGAAAAATATTTTAAACTTCTTTCAGATGATGCAATATTTCTTGAATTATTTTTATTAAATAATTCTTTATTTGAAAAATAATTTTTTTGTAAATTGACATCATTATTAATATTTTTTAAAAAAGGTATATTTTTCTTTTTATTATGTTTTTCCAATAATTTATAATATTTATTAAAATTAATAGTTTCTAAAATATCTTTTTCTTTCTTTTTAAATAAATATAATTCTAATTTTCTTAATTCATTTGCTCTAATATAAATATTACTCATTTCAGGATCTTTTGAATTAAATAAATTATTTATTTTCTTTTTTTTTACAATTTGTTTTTTTTCTTCATTATTATATAATTCTTGATCTTTAATATCAGAATCATCAAATTCTTCATTATTTTTATTGGATTTTATTTTAAAAGAATTTTTTTTTTGAGATAAAATTTCATTTTCTTTGCTTTTAAAAAAATTTGATATTGTTTTATTTTTATTTGAATTAATTAAAGATTTTCTTAAAAAATTTGATGAATGAGAATTAGGAGATAAGACTAAATTATTTGAAAAATCACCTATTATTGCAATACTTCTTCTAGGATGATTTTTAATATAATTATTTTGTGTTTTTGTTTCAATATTAAATGTATTATTTCTTGAAGTTTTTGATTTATTGTTAATATAATTTAAATATGTTAAATATAAATCTTCTCCTGATATTTCAAAATTTTTTCTTATTAATTTTTTATTTTTTTCATCTTTGGATTTTATTCTCTTATTATTTCCTGATTCTAATCTTTTTAATACTTCTCTTTCTGCTTTTTGTAAATATAAAGTTCTTGAATGTTCTGTGTTAAAACATTTTTCAACTTTTTTATTATATATTTTTTTAAATTCTTCATTTTGTAATTGGATTATTTCAAATTTTTTATCATTATTTTTTTTTAAAAGCTTTAATGAAATTTTATTTGATTGATAATTTATAATTGAGAATAAATTATAATTAAATATTTTAAATACTCTAATCAAAAATTGAAGTACTCTTTTAATATTATTTTTATTTAATTTATGTTTTAAAAAATCAAAATCAATTGAATAAGTATACTCACTTGGATTTATTTTCATAAATTTACCAAAATTATCTACTAAAAAATCAATTGATAATTTATATATCGGAATAATATTTAAAGAATTCTTTTTTAATTTTGATTTAAGTTTATTTGAATAATTAACTAAAAAATTTAATAATAATATAAATTTATCTTTTGTTTTTATAAAATTTTTTAAAATAATTTTATTTTCTTCTTTAAGACCATTTATTGAATTTTTTATTTTATCATAATCAATTAAATCATCATTAATATTATTATTTTTTTCAATTTTACCATCAATTTCATTTTTTTCTGAAGATAAAAGAGATAATTGATTTTGCATTTCTGTAATTACTTTATTTTCTTCTATAAACTTAATATGTAATTGATGAATATTATTTTCATTTTCATTTAATTTTTCTATAAAGCCTTTAACATTTTTAAAATCTTTAATATTAAAAGATGAATAAATAAAAATTAATTTTTCCATTAAAGAATAATAATCTTTTCTAATAGTTTTAATTTCTGTATTTGATTTATCTTTTATCATTTTTTCAAATTTTATTTTCTTTTTAATATTTTCTTGCTTTTCTTTTATTTTATTAATATATCTTTCTAATTGCTGATTATCTTTTTTAATATCATAAACATCTAATTCTAAATTATTAATTCTTTGAATTTTCTTTTTTTTCTTTCTTTCATATTCTTCATTAATTATTTCTCTATATCTAATTAAACTTTTTAAAGCAGAATTTTGTTTTTTAAACATTGAAATTGCTTGATTTTGAATTACATTAAATTTATCATATTGTTCATCGTTTAATTGTTGAATTAATAATTGATTTTTATAAGTTTTATTCATTAAATAATTAGTTTTATATAATCTACTATGCATATTAGTATAACATTCAAGTTCATGCTCTTTTAATCTTATTTTTTGTTTTATATTATCAATCATTACATCATAAAAACTTGAATCTGTTTTTTGAAATGTTAAATTATTTATTATTTTAGTTTCAATTGATAATAAAATAGATTTATATTCTTCTTCTTTTTTATAAATAATTATTTTATTTTGATTATATTTTTTATAATGTTCTTTTAATTCATTTTGATAATGTTCATATATTTTATCAAAATCAGCAAAATTTGCTTTTTCTTCAATTAAAAAATCTAATAAATTTTCTTTTACTTTAATCAAATCATCTTTTTTATTCTTTAAATCTAAATTTATTTCAGATACACAACTGGATCTTCTATTAATATGAACATTAGTTTTATGATCATTATTATTATTATCATTAACTCCAGTTATGAAAGTTTCTTTCATTTTATTTTCAAAAATTTAAAAAACCCAATTATAAAAAATTTCTAAATATTAATAAAAATTACAATAACATTCTAATAAAAAAAAATAAAAAATACTTAAATTAATTAATAAATAATTAAATCATGATCTTAAAATATTAAATTAAAATGGAAATTCCTAATCAAGAAGTAAAACAAGATCTAAGTGATAAATTAGTTAATTTATCAAAAGATATGTGGAGAAATCCAATGAAAGGAATGGCAATGGCAGTTTTAATAAATATATTTTATATATATGCCTGGTGCAATCACATAAATGCTATTTCAGTTTTTTGTTATTGTCTTTTTGGATATATTTTATATAATATTTTCAGAGAAAAAATTGATATTAAACCGTAAAAAATTTTTTTTTAAATTTTAGTGTTGAAATTAATAAAGAAAATGTTGATAATGTTTCAAAATTAATTGCTGAAACTAGTCAAGAAATATATAAATTTTCAAAAGAAATTACTAATTTAAAAGATGCTTCAAGTACTTTTCAAATTTTATTAGTTTTATATTTATTATCTTATATTACAAATTATCTTGGTGATAGATTTATTATCTTTATTTTGTTAAATGTTATTTTATTCTATTCTCCTCTTGATAAGAATTTTCCTAATTTCTTATTTAAAATTTTTATTATATGTAAACAATGCATTGAAGGGATTATTGGAATTATTGAATGTGTTGTTCCTAAATTTAAGGAACCAGTTGATGAAAAAGAAAAAACTGCTTAAAAAAAATATGAATTTTTATTTAGTTATAACAAATATTAGTTTAATTTAAAAACTATTACGTCATAAATTTTGAAAATATTTTAATATATATAAAAAATAAATTTATTATTTATTAAATTATTAATAAGGAATTTTAATTATTATTATATAAAAAAATTATTTATTAAAATTAAAAGGTTTAAAATTATTATTTTGTCCCATAAAATCATTCTTATAATCATTTTGAAAAACAGATTTAATAGGAAAATTTTTATTTTTAATTTGATTATTTAATCTTACTTTTTCTCTTCCATTTTGAAAATTATTACCTTTATAATCAAAAGTATTATTAATTCCCATATTACTTGAATTATTAAAATCAGACGTATTTAATAATTCATTTTGTTGAGAAATATTAACATTATTTATTTTATTATTATTATAATTAAATACAAATTCTTGTTCTTTTCCTCCATTAAATGAAAAATTTTTAGGTACAATTTTTAAATCACCAAAATTATTTATATACTTTATCATTTTTATTTCATCATCATGATTAAATTTATATTCTTGTAATTGAATATTTATTTTATTAGGATCATTTGAATCTTTCAATAATTTATTATAAACATCTAAAATTTCTAAAAAATTAATATTTGAATTTATATTATATTCATCAATAGCATTTTTTAAATTTTCACTTTGTTCAATTTTTCCAGAAAAAATTTCCAACTTTTGACTTAATTTCCTAGCATTATCAGTAAATAAAGAATCAATTTGATTCATAACTTCTAATTTTTTATTTTTTAAATAATTCATAATTTGATCAAAAAAAGAATTAACTCTTTTTTCTTCAGTTTCTTTATTTTTTTTAATATTTTTCAAAGCACCTTGTATCATTTCAACATTATGTTGATTATCATCAATAATATTATCAATATCATTAACAATATCATTACATTTTTCTTTAATTTCTTTAATTTCAATTTTAGGATTTTTTTTATATCTAGAAAAAGCACAATAAACACAAATTAATTCTTTAGTTTCTTCAATATAATGAGTTAATTTTTGTCCTTTATGAATTTCACAATAAAAACCATTATTTAATCCTTCTCTTTGAGTATTCGATTCAACATATTTATCAGTAATTAAATTATTTAATAATTTTAATTCTTGAATTGAATAAGCAATTAAACCATCATTTGGACATTTTATTCCTTCTTCATCAGTAAATTGTTCTTCTATACATTTTTTACAAAAAAAATGACCACATTTAAATAAATATGGAATATTTATTGTACTATTAAATTGATTTTTACAACATTGACATATTGATATGTAATTTAATGTTATTAATGGAATATTATCACTTTCTCCTTCTTCATTTGTCCCTTGTTCTTGACTATTTTGTTCTTCTTCTTCTTCTTCATTTTCATAATTTTCATTTATGTTATTATTATTTAAATTTTGATTTTGTTGATTTTTAATTGTGTCATCTTGGATATTTTCTGGGGTTATTTTTTCTTTTATTGGATTTAAATTTTTATTATCATTTTTTTTTATTATTTTATTGTTTTCTTTTAAATCATTTTCATTTATTACTTCATCTTCATTTGGATTTGAATTATCATTTGAGTTATTATCACCTAACATATATGCTTCATCGTTTTCGTATACTTTAATATTTTTTTCATCATCATTTAAATTATTTATGTAAGTATTTTTTTGTTCTGACATTTATTTTTTGTGATTTATACTTATTTTTTTTATATAATATTTTATAAAATTTTTTTAAATTATAAAAATGTTTAAAAACTTTAAATATTCTTATTTGAAAATTAAAAAAATCTTATATTCAAAATATGGAAAAATTAAAGTAAATATTGGAAAAGAAAATATTGAAAAATTAATTAAGAAAAAAAAAAGTAATTATCTTGCAAAATATAATGAATGTATAATAAATGATTGTAATGACGAATTTTTAAAAAATGAATATCATTTACAAGAATGTTTAGAAAAATTAGGAGATTTAGCAGAATATTATAAAAATTACCTTGAATTTTTTTGTAGACCATTTTTTACTAATTTTCATTTTAATCATATTATTGAAAATTATTATGATGTAAAAGCACAATTATTTTATAATGAAAATTATGGAAATGAAGGAAAAGAAAATAAAAGAAAAAATAATAATAATATATTAATTTTTAATGAAACAATTAGAAAATCAATTGAAAATCCAATCCAATCAACTTTAAATTTAGATTCAGGAGGAAACGATTCATGTTCCTCACAAATTATAAATGAAGAAGAATTTTTAACTTCACAAACTCAAAAAAATTATATAAATGATATTATTAATATAATGGATAAAAAAATAATTAAACCTAATAATTATGAAACTACTAATAATGAAAATTCATTTAGAATTTCTTCAAAAGGTTTATTTAATATTTATAAAAAAAATAATAAAAATGGAAATATTCTTATTAAAACAAGGGAAAATTCTTCTAATGAAGAAAAATCTAAATTAAATCAATTTAAGAAATTAAAATCATATGTAAGTAATTTTAATATAAGAAGTAAAAAATATTTTGGTGTTTTTAATCAAGATAATTCTATTAAAAATCAATCAGTTAAAAATACAATTAAATTGAATAGTTATAAAAATATAAATATTTCAACATTATTAGATTCAAAAAAGAATAATTTCAATAAAAAAACTAAAAAATCTTTTTCTTTAAATAATAATAAAAATAATTCATATAATATAATTTCAACATTCATGAATAATTATTTAGAGCAAAATAAATATAAATTAATAAAAAAAAAAATTAATAGCTCGAATAGTTATAAAGATTATTCTTCAAAAAATTCTATAGATTCAAAAAATATTAAAAATATCAAATATATAAAATTAAAGGGTAATAATAATATAATTCAACCTTTAAATATTCATTATATTTCAAATAACTTTATATTAAGTAAAAAGTTAAAAAAACAAATATTTTCTAATCAAAGTCTAGAAAATTTATCTAAAAATCTAAAAAATATAAATCATATTATTATAAATAGTAATTTAGGTAATAATATTTATAATAATAAAAATAATAATTCTTTATCTAATTTAATAAGGAAAAGCAGGAATAAAAGTGATGAAACATTAAAAAAAATAAATGATGAAGAAAAAAATTTTAGATATATTAAAGTTAATAATATTAAAAATAAAAAATTTCATTTTCATTCACCTAATTTCTATAATATGAAAAATTTAAAATCTATAATAAATAATGATAATAGAAGAATAAATAATAAAAAAACAGAAAAAAATATATATTCAAATAGATTAGATGTTTCAAATAAAAAAAAAATAGTATTTAATCCAATTTATGATAATAAATTTTAAATTAAAAATTAATAAAATTACTTAATTATATATATAAATTTATAATACATTATTTTTTTTATGTTTCATCTTTTTTATTATTAAAATCCCTAATTTCTATACTTGCATGTCTATACTTCTTTTCTGGTTTAATATTTGCATTAATAATTCCAACAGAATTTCTATTTGAATTCATATTATTTATTGGGTTATTATGTTTTATTATTTTTTCTAAATCTTTTAATCTTATTACTACACTTTTTCTTTGAGAAGTTTTTTGAACTACATTACTAAAATAATTCTGATAAAACATTTTTGGATTATTTAATGCTAAAGAATTACTTTCTATATTTTTTCCTATTAAACTTAATGTTTCTTTTGAAGTTTCTATTAATTTATTACTAGGGAAAATTGATGTTCGCATTTTAGGATTTTCTTTTGTTTTTTCATTATTGTTATTAAATTGTGAATCTGATTCAATTATCATTTTACTAAATCTTCTAGATTTAGATTTTTCTTTAAATGTTTTATTTATTCCTTTATTTTCTTTTCTTAAAAAATCCATTTTTAATCTTTGTAATTCTTTCTCTTCATCAGTTGATTTTTTATCTTGTTTCTTGTTGAAATTATTTTCAAAATTATTATTTACATTAAGTGATTTATATTTTTTATATGGAATATGATTTCTATGTGAATTTATCACAAAAGATTCATTTCTTACAATAACAAATTCTTTCTCATGTGAAATTATTAATAATGGAATAGAATTATTATTTTTTGTACAACTAATATTAATAGAAAATGATGAAGTAGTAAAATTAGTTTCTTTAGAAAATTTTTTAACAAATAAATTTTCAGGTTTACCAAAAATATCATAAATTTTTGGAACAATTGAATGAATTATATTATTATTATTTTCAATAGCAGAAATATTATTTTCAAATGGTAATTCTTCTTTATTAATTTCACTTTTTGTATAAGGATATACAATAGTATTATTTCGAGATGAAAAACTATTAAAATCTATTAAATTATATTCTTCTGTTTCTTTCATTGTTTTTTTTGATTCTGAATTTTTTGAACTTGATGAAGAAGAAAAAATTACATGTTTATTACTTGAATCTTCTTCTTCTTTTTCAGAAACTTTATCAATAAGAGTATCTTTATTAGTATCTTTATTATTACTTTTATTATTTCTACTACTTTTTTTTTTAATAATAGAATTTTTAATTATTGTATCATTTTCTTCATCAGAAATTTCTTTTTTAATAGTCTCATTACCTCTATTTAAAAATCTTTTATTTTGATTTTTTAAATCCAAATTTAAATTTGTATTATTATCATTTTTATTATTAAGACTTATATTAGATAATTTTCTATTTTTACTTATACTACTCATATTACTACTACTATAAAAACTATTTGAATCACTTTCACTATAATTTGATGATGAATCTTCAGAACTTATTATTTGTAAAGAATTTTTTTCAGTATGTGATGACAAATTTTCAATTGATGATGTTGGTATACTTTGTAATTCATAATCTTTTTCATTTAAATTGGCATAATAATCTGTATTTACAAATGTATTATTATTATTTAAATCTCTTAAATAATATGATCTTCTTTTTGCTCTATCATTTTGAATATAAAAAAATTTAAGTGTTTTATTTATTAATCTTTCTATTTGTTCCATATTAAAAAGAGATTTTTTAATTATTTGACCCCATATTTTTGGAAATGACATTGAAATTTCAACAGCATCAGTTTTATTTAATAAAAACAATTCAGCATATTTAGTTTTAACTTTCATACTTAAAGGAGATCTTTTATTTAAAAACATTAAAATATCACCAAAATGTTCATTTTTCCTAATTTCAATAATTTTAACATATTGTTGAACATGTTTAATATTTGTATCATTATTATTAGTATTATTAGTTACTTTTGTCATTCCTTTTCCCTTAATAAAAGTTAAGGTACTTTTTCTTCTATCACTAAAATTTATAACAATTGGTCTTTCATTTGAAAATAATTTTCTTGATGGTTGTCTATTAAATTCAAAAGTTGTATAATTTCCAGTTGATTTTCTAGTTAAATAACCTTCAATTTCTTTATCGCTTACATATATTGGTAAAGGAAGTTCTAATGCTAAAGCTCCTTTTTTAACAAAAACTATTTCTTCAATGTAATCACCTTCATTTATTAATTTTTCATTTTTTAATGATAGAATTGGTCTAAATGCCATTATTACTTTTATTATAAAATCTGATGAATTAAAAGTTTTAAAAAATATAAAATTATCTATTACTGGTTTATACATTTCCATTATTAATGTGGATCTTAAACCAATTGGTAAATTGTCAATTAATTCATTTTGAACTTTTGATTCATTTGTTAATTTATATTTTAAAAATCGAGATATTTTTTCATATAATTCCTGAGGCATTTTTTCATGATTTAATCTAATTTGTTCTAAAGTTCTTGATTTTTCTTGATAATCTAAAGTTTTACTATCAACTTGTTGAACATAATTACTTAATGATGAAACACAATATGAATAAACCATAATTCCAACAACTAATAATATTAAATTATTAAATCTTTCATATATATTTATACTTACTATATCTCCATATCCAACTGTTGTTACTGTTGAAAAAATATAATAAAATGATGCTATATAAATATCTGTTTTAGGTGAATTATTTAAATTTTGAACTGTAACCCAATTTGGATAATCTAAATTTGATAAAAATATATTTATACATGCTAGCAAATGGCCATGTAATATTACTATTAGGGAATAAAAAATTAAAATAAAATATTTTTCTAGTTCATTACCTTTATTCATTGATTTTAATAAATAATGGAAAAATTCATTATTATAAATTGCTTTATAAATTTTAAATAATCTAAAAATTTCAAATAATTCATATAATTCATAATCACCAGAATAAGTATAATTATTTTTATTATTTACAAAATTTAAAGTATAAATAGTAGTAAATGGAATAGAAGATAATAAATCAATGGTAAACCAACTAGATAAATAATTAATAGTAATTTCAGATAATCTTTTAATATACCTTTCTTCAATATCATAATAAGCAGTAAAAAAACCTAAAATCAAATCTGAAATATAAACTAAATCAATAAAAATATTGATAAAATTATACCAATAAATAAAAGGGAAATTATGTTTAGGATAAAAGCATAAAAAAATAGGATTAACACAAAAAGTATAAAAAGCAAAGGTAAAAATAGTTAAATCAAAATAATATTTAAATTGAGAATTAGGTGAAATATATTCATTTTCTTCTAAAATTTCATCAGATTCTTCATCACTTAAAGAATCATAAACTAATTTATTCGTTCTCATCATTCTTCTATATCTTGTTTCTTTTATATTTTCAACATCAAAATTAATTGAACCTATATTTGATTCCTTTTTTCCTTCTTCTAAATAAGATTTATGTTCTATAATTGATAAATTTGTATCCATTGGAATTGATTTATATTCTGGTTTTAATATATTTTGTTTTAATGATTCTACATTCAATAAAGATTCAACATTGTTTTTCTCATTATCAAGTGAAGTTTTACTTTTTTTTGGATGGATTATTTTTTCATAATTTGATTTATTATTTTTTGTATATTTCCTAAATTTACTTCTACTAAAATGTTTTGATAATTTTGGTCTGAGATTATCATTATCATTATATTTAGTTAAATTACTTTTTGAACTACTTTTTTTTTTATTATTTAAATCTGATTCTTTTATTTTTAATTGTTTTTGTAATCTTTTTGAACTTATTGGATTAATTGTTTGAAATACTTTTCTTGTTGAATTTTTTCTACTAAATTTAACTAAGTCTTCATTACTTTTTGGATTTGAAATTGCCATTATTCTAGAATAAATTAACCATTTATTTATCATTTGTGATCTTTCTTTATTTTTTCTCCTATTAAAAAATAAGGGTATTTCATTTTTTTTTTCTTTTTTTATTGCAAGTGGATTTACTTTTTTTTGTGAATTATTTTCATTATTACTTAATTTTAAATGAAGATTATTATTAATATTATTTTCATAAGTTTTAATTTTATTTTGTAAATTTTTATCATATGAATTATTATGTTTTTGAGTATTATTTTCATTTATTTTTTCTTTCGAATTATTGTCATTTGAATTTTTTTTATTTTGTACACCATTTTCAATTATACTTCTTAATGTATTTAAACTTAATTTTAATGAACTTGAATTATTATTTATTTTTGATTTAATTCCTTCATTGCTAATTCTACTTATATCATTTATTAAATTTTTATCTTTTTTCATTTTTTCTTCATAACTAGTTTTTCTTAATTGAGAACTATAATCTTTATTTAAAGGATTAAATGGATCTAATATTATTTCATTAGATTGACTTGAATTATGTTTATTAGAAGTTAAAAATTTATGAGTAGAAGAAAATGAATTATCATGATGAGTAAATTTTTTTAAATTATCATCTGTCATAGTTCTTATCATTTTATTCTTATTATAATTTTTTCTATTTGCATCATTTTTTTTAAAAAATCCAAGACCAATTTGTTTTGTTGAATGAAAATTATTTTTTTTATCATTATCAAAGGTTATATTTAAATATTTATTTATATTTTCATCCCCTTCATTAATATGATAAAAATCTTTATGATTTAGAGTTTTTACTTTAGCTTTTTTAATTTCTTCTAATTCTTCATTAACATCAAAATATTTTGTATCATTAGAATTATCAACTAAAACTTTTGAAATAAAATTTTGAATACCTAAGGCAACTTTTTTTAATGATTGTCTTTGTTTTGGTGAATGTGTTTCATTAGTATTAAAACTTTGATTTAAAAGTTTATTAATATTTGATTTTTCTAAAGTTGGACTTTTATAAATTTTTTTATTTGATTTTCTATTATTTTTTAATTTACCAAAACCATTAAGATCTTCACCTTCTAATGTTTTTCCTCTTTGAATAAAAACATTCTGAAAATGAGACATTAAATAATGTATTTTTAATTTATAAGATGTTTTTTTGTTATAATTAAAAATTGAATATAATATGGAAACAAGTAATCAAATTAATAAAAATTTAACAAATGAATGTAATAAACAAGAAAAAAAGTTAGAAAATGAATTTTTAAAAGGAAATGAGAATTTAAAAAAAAATATTCAAAAAATAAAAAAAGATATGGAACTAATATGTAAAAGGTCAAATGTAAATTATGAAATTTTTACTAAAAATCCAGAAAATGATTTAAAAAAAAATTATAAAGATGCAATAATATTTAATAAAGATGATTATAAAAATCAATTCCAATTTAAAAATTATATAGAAAAAAATATGTTATCACCATCACATTATAGACAAGAATCAACAAGTGAAATTACTATTGAAAGAACTCCTAAAATTAATAATTTAAATTATAAAGATTTAAAAAATAAATTAAGTGAAAGTTCAGGAACAACTGAAGTTATTTTTCCTAAAAGTCCTAGAGATATAAGTAATAATAATAATATTATTTATGAAAGTGATATTATTTCAAATAAAATTAATTTAAAAAAAATGATTAATTGTACTGCTCCTGTAAAAAATAAAAAAATTAAAAAGAAAATTTTACCTAATTCTTTTTTGAAAAGTAAAAATACAAAAAATAATAATAGTAAAAATTATAATTATAATTTAAAATCAAAAAATTTATTAGATAATCAGTCATTATTTGATATTAATCAGAAAAAACTTAATAAAACAAGAAATAATAGATATGGAAATTTATCAAATTCAAATCCAAAAATTTTTTTAAGTCAAGAAATATATGATCAATCAAATAAAACAAATTATAATTCTCCTAATTATACAAATTATAATACAACTGTAAGTAATATTAATAATTTAGAATCGAATTCTAATAATCAAAATAATATTCTTAACATTAAAAAAAGTATTAGTTCAAGAAAGAGTAAAAGTAAACAATTTGTTTCTTATGATAATATAAATAATAGAAGAAATTCTTTTAGTAATAATAAATTAAAAGATGTTGAAAAAGAATATATAACTTTAAAAAATGAAATTAATTTATTAAAAAAACAAAAACAATTTATTCAAAATACTATTGATAAAACAAATATAAAAAAAAAAAGACCTCAAAGTCAAAATCAAATAAAAAAAAAAGATATAAAGAAGGAATTTAATAGAATATTAGATTATGATGATTTACATTATTTTGAAAAAAAAATTATAGGAAAAATAAATGAAGATGAAAAAGATAATATTATATTTTCTGAAGAAGATTTTGATAAAGATGAATTTGGTAAATATATTGATAAAGTTATTAAAAAAAGTGTAAAAGGATATATATTTAGACATTGTAATAATTGTTCTAGAATGTTAATTGATGGAAAAACATGTGGATTTTGTCAAAAAAGACATCATAAATTTAATTTTTAATTTAAAAACAATTTTTTTTTGTCTATTTTATATATATAATTCATTTTAATAATAATTATTTATATTTTTTTAGGACAACTTTTATTTTTTTTAATTTTTTTTTATTTTAAAAATTATGTTATTTACATCACCTAATGTTTTATTACTTTTTTTTCTTGTTTAATATTCATATCATTAGAGTATAATTTATATTTATTATTTAAATATGAAAATGTTTTATAAAAATTTTTTTTTTCTGGAATATTATGGAAAATGAATATATCTTGTTTTTCATATATATTTTGTTTTTTAATATTATTAATTATTGTTTTATTTATTGATGTATTTTTTTTTTCTGTTCTTAGAAAATAATGGAATGGAAAATTTGAAATGTTTAAATTCAAATCTAAAAAATTTAATTTTGTTTTTGGTTGGGAAAATGATTTAATCTTGTCCTTTTTATTTGTTTTTATTAATTTTAAATTATTTTGTTTTATTTTATTAAATATATTTTTATTTGATTCAAGAAAATATTTAGAATAAATAAAATTTTCTTTATTATTATTTTTTCTTTTTTTATTTCTATTTTTACTTATATTTTTTGAATTAATTACCTTTTGTATATTACCTTTTTTATTATTCATAATCCAATTAATAAAAACAAGTTTTAATTGTATTTTAATTTCTTTTTCATAAAACTTTTTTCCTAATATTTTAAGTAAATTATGTCTTTCAATTAAACCTTTTGTAATATTAATTTTATTTTTATTATTATTTTTATTTGAATTATCAGAAACATAATTTAATTCATTTCTCTTTGATTCTAAAATTTTTTGATCAATTAATATTTCATCTAACATTGAAATATTATTTTGAATATCTTTTGATAAGTAAGACCAAGTATTGATTAAATTATTAGACCTTTCATTTAATTTATTAATGACTTCGTTAATATTTTGAATGTATTTATGATTAATTTTTTTTTCATTTTTATGATTTAATTCCATTAAATTACTAAAATATAAAAATAAATTATTTTTTAAACAAAGTAAAATCAATTATTTTAATTTAGGTATTAATCATTATTTAATAGTAATAAAAAAATTGAAATATTATTTTTATTATATATTTTAAATAAAGTTTTAAAAATGTTTACTTTAAAAAAAAAACTTTTTAAAATTAAATAACAATTATTTCATTTTTCAATAACTAGAATAATTTAATCTAGAAGGAGAAAAACTTCTCATTCTATTACCACAATTAGCAATTTCTTCCATTTCATTATTTAAAATTTGTTTTTGTTCATTAACAAATTGACACAATTTATCACTTCTATCAACTTGATCATATAATTTATTATCTTCATCAACAATTCTTTCTAATTCTTCAGTTAATTTTTGAGTTTGTTCAGTTAAAGTAATAATATAATTTTTATATTTTTCAACATCACCTAACATTTTATTTTTAATATTATTAGCTTGATCTAAATTCATTTTAAGTGAATCATTAACTAAAGATAATTTATGTAAATTATCTTCTTTTTCTCTTATTATACTTTGTAATTTTTGATTATTTTTTTCTGCTTCCATTCTAATTGCTCTTTCTTTTTCAAATTCATTTTTTAAATTATATAAACCACTTTTTTCTTTATTATTTAAATTATTCAAATTATTAAAATCATTTTCAAGTTGAATAATTGATTGATTTGCTAAATCTAATTGTTTTTGAATTGCATTTAAATTATTTTCTCTATTTGCTAATTTTTCTTTTAAATTTTGATTTTCACAATTGGCATCATTTAATAATCTTTGATTATTATTTAATTCACATGCCTTTTGATTTAATAAATTACCTTGATCTCTTGCTTGTAATTCAAGACAATCTAATTGTTTATTTAAATTTTGAATATTTATTTGATTTTCTTGTTGATTATTACATAATGTTTTTATTTGATTTTCTGCATTATTTTTCTCTTGACATAATTGATTTATCATATTTTCATTTTGATTTACTTGACATATTAAATTATCATTTTCTGATTTTTGTCCTTCGAAATTCTTAAATAAATTATTATTATCTGCAAATAATTTTTGATTCATTGAATTTTTTTCATTTAATTCATTTGTTAATGTACAATTTTGTGTTCTTAAATCATCTAAATTTTTATTTGTTGATTCAGATTTTTGTCTTAATTCATATTCAAGTCTCATTTTTGCTTCATTCATTAATTGAAATTCATTCTGAAGTGATTTAAATTTATTTAATAAATCACAATAGGCTTTTTCATTCTCATCTAATTGATATAATTTACTTTTTAAATGACTTATTAACATTTCTTTTTCATTTGATGAAGGACAATTATTCATTAAATATGATGGAGGACATGGGTTCATTTTTTTATTAAAATCCAAAATTTATTATTTAAGATTTTAATAAATTTCAAAAAATTAAAATAAATAAAAAAGAAAAAATTATAAAAAACAAAATAAATAAAAAAAAAAAAAAAAATCAATAAAAAAAAAAAAAAAAAAAAAAATAAAAAAAAAAAA